>Ga0070738_10000611_pt1 | contig 95468 bp, 81 predicted proteins | sample Coa_R2_2_FD_66446 | JGI IMG/M metagenome (GOLD analysis project Ga0070738, IMG submission 66446) | Surface soil microbial communities from Centralia Pennsylvania, which are recovering from an underground coalmine fire - Coalmine... | ecosystem: Environmental > Terrestrial > Soil > Unclassified ...
AGCCCGCGCATGCTGGTAATGAAAGCCGCCAACCGAGTCGTGTATGGCGACAAGCATCCTTATGGCTATCTCACGACGGGTACCGAAAGCTCCAACAAAGACATATCGCGGGACGATCTTACTTCCTTCTGGAAGAAAGATTTCGTTCCCGGCAATGCCGCGCTGGTGCTTGCCGGCGATCTCACGCCGGCGCAGGCCCGTACCCTCGCCGAAAAATACTTCGGCGGATGGACTGGCTCCAGCCAGAAACTCGCGCCTCCGCCAATCGAAAGCAAGGTGACGAAAGAACTCGTCATCATCGACAAACCGGAAGCTCCGCAGACAGAAATCCGGGCTGTAGGACTTGCGGCGCCGCGGAATTCGCCCGACTACGTTCCTATGCAGGTGATGAATACTGCGCTTGGAGGCTTGTTCTCCAGCCGCATCAATATGAACCTGCGTGAGAAGCACGGCTACACGTACGGCGCCTTCTCGCAGTTCGCCTTCCGCCGCGAGCCGGGATTATTCGTCGCTGGCGGCGGTATTCGGGCCAATGTAACCGCGCCGGCTGTCAGCGAGTTGATGAAAGAAATTAGCGGTATTCAGCAGGCGCCCGTCTCCGCGGACGAACTGACGCTGGCACGCGACGCATTCGCGCTCTCCCTCGCAGGCCGCTTCCAGACTACGCCGCAAACAACGCTGATCATGGGTGATCTCTTCGCATACGATCTGCCGCTCGACTACTACCGCACGCTCCCAGCAAAGATCGATGCTGTGACCGCTCCTGAAGTACAGGAAATGGCGAGGAAATACCTTGTACCTGGGAAAATCGCGGTGGTAGCCGTCGGTGACCGCGCGAAAATCGAACCGGAATTGGTGAAGCTAGACGTCGGACCAGTTCAGCACATGGACTACGCCGCTAACGTGGTGAAAGCCGACAGCGCAAGCGCAAAGTAAGGCGTTAAACAACAGCCGTTTAGCGCTGCGATGAGCGACAGATTTTGCGCCCATCAGGAGCTTGCACTCGCAGCCGGCAGCTACGTGCTTCATCTCGGAGTCATGGACAGAACCGATCAGAAGATGGGAGCTCTAGAGGTTCCGATAACCATTCCGGCGCCAAATAGCGCCAACAAATAGAACGGAGGATCGACGCTTTAGCCCTGTGTTGAACGCCTAAGTTTCACCTCTATCGTCCCGGCGAACTTTAGCCGTTTCTATTCCTCGCCATCTGGTTCCTAGCCGCTAATATCATCAGGCTACGGCCGCTCTCACTTCCAGATACTCCGCATCGACGACCGTATGATCAGCATCGCCCTGATTGTGTTCTTCCCAAAGCCGGACGAGGTCTTTCCTTAACATCTCCTGTCCTTGCGCATCGAGACGCGCGAATGTCATCTGCGTAGGCCCGAAGTATTTCCGGAAAAGTTCAACGACTTCTGAAGGCCCGTATGGGTAGTCAAACCGAAGTATGCGCTTTGTTGTGCTGACTTTCGCACGTGTCCCGAGCCGCTGCCGCACCACTTCGTCATCTCCCCATAGCAGTGGCGCCGGCAACCCAGGCGGTGGAGGCACATGTTTCGCTGTAGCGGCGAAGGTTTTTCCAACGAAACCGGTGGGAGTCCAGTTGCCCATGCAAATAAAGCCACCAGGGCGGCAGACCCGAAGCAGTTCGGAAGCCACCAGCTCGGGACGTGGCGCGAACATCGCGCCGAACATCGACATAACCACGTCGAAGCTCCGTGGTTCATGCGGCAGTTCCTCGGCGTCGCCTTCGACGAACTCGATTTCCAGTTGCTGCGCCTTTGCGCGCTCTCGCGCCTGCTGCAACAGGTTCGGGGCGAGGTCGAGCCCGGTAACGTTAGCTCCCTTGATCGCAGCAGGAATGGACTGATTTCCCGTCCCACAGGCGACATCCAGAACCTTCATCCCCGGCTGCAAACCTAAGCGGTCGACAAACCTGATTCCTTCCTCTTCATTTAACCGTGCAATCTGGCCGAAATCTCCCGCCATCCATGTGCTTCGAAGACGTGTCTTCAGTTCAGCGAAGCTGTTAGCAGCGCTTGCCATATCCCACCCCCACGCGAGTGTCGAAAGTATAGGCGCGCAACTCAGTTGCGGCAACGACCTACCTGAGCAACAGCAACTCGGCACATCGACGTGTAAACTTGGCGTATGCCTTTTCGAGTTTCACGATCTCGTTCGACGCAATCGGACCTTTTTGCCTTGGCGAACGCCCCAACCGACGCTATTACCGCCTTCACAGACGGCGGCTCGCGTGGAAATCCGGGACCTTCAGGATATGGAGTCGTAATTGAGGACAGCACCGGAAAGAAAATTGCCGGACTGAGCAAATATCTAGGAAAACAAACCAACAATTACGCTGAATACTCGGGATTGCTGGCAGCGCTCGAGTACGCGGTCCAGCACGGCTACAAGGCTCTCAAGGTGATCAGCGATTCGGAATTGATGGTGAAGCAGATCAAGGGGCAGTACAAGGTCAGTAATCTGCAGCTAAGAGAGCTGCATACGCGCGCTAAAGACTTCATCGCGAAACTGGACTGGTTCCAGATCCAACACGTGCTCCGCGGCCACAACGCCGAAGCCGATCGGCTAGCGAACCAGGCCATGGATGAGGGCCGCAGGCGACCGTAAGCACAAACAAGTTCTCAGCGAACCTCTCTCGTTCGTCCATTAAACAGGCTGATCAGGAACTCGAGAATGCGAGCACAGCCGGGGGGACGGCAGTTCCAGCATCCGTAACTCGTCTTCCCATCAAGCGGGGTTTAACCTCTGCGCGAGAACTCGGTTCTTGAAATCCGAGTGGCACAAATCTTTTCAATTCCAGCCGCGGAGTGGCGAAATATGCTAGCCCGGCGCGTAAGCGCTGGACCAAGGGCATAAACCACTGGGCCTCGCAGGGGCACACGGTTCGCACTCACTACAACGCCGGTTTACGAACGAGCACCACTACGGCGCCACTCTGGCGCAGTGTTCTCATTCCGCTGCTGAGGTTTCACATCCAGCCTTCTTGCGCGCGACGGCGCATACGTTGTCGCTGAAGCGCCTCCCATGCAGCAGGCCCAGCGAAACTTTTTGCCAACTGGTGCGCGGAAACCCGGGAAGGCCGCCCTTGTTCGTGTAGCAAAAGACCGGATCTGAAAACCCTGCTTCCTTCAGAATCCACCTGACATCAATGCACAGCAACGGCGTTATATGAGCGGGATACGACCTCTCGCCAAAAGCGACGTGGTGGCCGCGGACGACGAGCGACAACAGCGACCGCCAGCTCTCATTATTCGGAGTGGTGAGCAGCAGCGTTCCACCCGGACGCAATACCCGAAACAGCTCGCGCGCGACAAAGCGCGGATTTTCCAGGTGTTCGAAAACTTCCGCAGCCACAACCGTGTCGAAGCTGTTATTCGCATACGGAACTTTGTCATTCAGATCACTGCTGGTCCAATGGATGCCTTCGCTGATTTCAGCCGGATGCGGCAGCAGATCGATGGCATGCACGCTTTCAAAACGCTGCAGGCTGAATAGCTTCTCGCTTAGGCTGCCTATCCCGGCTCCAAAATCAAGTACATCGCCGTACAAATCAAATCGCGTAATCAAATCCAGTACCAGCGAATAGATAATGTCTTCACTCGTCCCGCCCGATTCGCGCGCGGCGAACTGGCGGTGGCGCAACAATGGATCGATCCCAGGGCTCGGTGCAGGTTCCATTCGTGCCTACAGTAATTCAACCGAGCCTTAGCCCTTAGCAAAAACAACCCTGGTACAAGGATTGTCATTAAGGAAGCTTTCGGACCCTACTATTATTTAGCGCAGCTTCTTCTCCCGCCTGCAGGAGTGTCTATGCTCGTCGAAAGCGCGGAGGCAGACGCCTCACGGCCCGGCGCGCCAGGCCAAACAGTTGAACCTTGGCTCATCGTATGCGGGGGATTCCACCAGCTCGGCGGCATGGATCGGGCGAATCTTGCGCTGGCTAAATATCTTCGCTCAACGGGGCATCCAGTGACTCTTGTCGGCCACGACTTCGATGCCGAAAGTTCAAAACAATTTTTCAATCCCGTAAGCGTGCCGCGCCTGCGCTGGACTCCTCTAGGAGAACGGCTCCTTTCTGCTATTGGCAACCGGCGCGCCCGCGATTTGCGTAGGTCCTGCCCAACTGCGCGCGTGGTTGTGAACGGCGGAAACTGTACCTTCGGCGACATCAATTGGCTGCACTACGTTCACCACGCGTGGAACCCCGATCCGCGAGAGTTGCCCATGGCAATCCAAGCCAAACATTCGCTTCTACAGGGCATGTATCTACACCGCGAGAAGCGCGCTCTCGAAGCAGCGGGTCTTATCATTGCGAACTCGAACTCAACCGCACAACACATTCTCAGGTTAGGAATCGACGCCAGCAAAATTCGAGTCATCTATCTAGGCTGTTCACCCGAGTTGCGGCCGCCTGTTCCTGAAGAACGACTTGCCGCTCGTCGTTGGCTTCAGATCGCCGAGGACGAGCAGGTCGTGGCCTTTGTTGGTGCACTCGGATGGGACGACCGAAAAGGGCTCTCTACGTTATGGCGTGCAATGAACGAATTGTGGCAGCAACAGCAGTTCAAAACCGTCTTGGTGATTGCTGGGGGCGGCGCGAAACTGAGATGGTGGAGGCAACAAATTCAATCCAGCAAGTTTCGTAAGCAGGTTCGCATCCTCGGCTTCACGGATCGAGTCAACGACATTTTAGCGGCAGCCGACCTGCTCGCCAGTCCATGCCGTTACGAACCTTATGGTTTGAATGTGCAGGAAGCGATCTGCCGAGGCGTTCCCTCCGTCGTCAGCGCCTGCGCTGGCATTGCAGAATTGTACCCCGCAGAGCTTAGTCCCCTGCTCCTCCGTGACCCGAACGACGCCATTGCTCTGGCAAATTCCCTGTCACAGTGCCTGACTGAGATGAACCTATGGAAAGAAGGTACCCGCAGCTTCGCGAATTCTTTACAAAAGCGAACTTGGGCGGAGATGTCTCGAGAATTCGTGACTGCGGCGTCGCGTAAGTAGCCCACAGAAATGCAAACCTGCTAAGCGCTCACCGCCTGCGACCCACCCAAGGGCAGGAAGTATTGCGTCCCGCGTACTGGCTCGCTCACCTTGCGTAGAAGCTCCTGCAAATCTTCGTTGCGGTCCACGAAATCGATTTCGGTAGTGTTTACGATTAGCAAGTCTGACTGCGTGTAGTGAAAGAAAAAGTGCTCGTATGCTTTGATCACTGCTTCGACGTAATCCTCACTGATGGCATTCTCCGACGCCGCGCCTTTTTTCTTGAGCCGCTTGCGCAGAACTTCTGGCGTGGCCTGCAGATAGATCACCAGATCGGGCGTGGGGAGCTGATTGCGAAAGAAATTGTAGTACCGGTTGTAAATATCCAGTTCCGGGTCGCTCAGATTCAGATACGCGAACAGCTTGTCTTTTTCGAAGATGTAGTCGGCTACCACGACCTTGCGCGAGTTAGGCCCCACTTCAAGCGATCGCAGTTGTTCGAATCGCTTGATCAGAAATGCAAACTGAGCTTGAAAGGCCGCGCCGTTCTCGCCGTCGTAAAACGCGTGAAGAAAGGGATTATCCTCGGGTTCATGCACCAGTTGTGCGTGAAGCCGCTCCGCAATGATGCTGGACAAGGTGCTCTTGCCTACCCGAATCGGACCTTCTACCGCAATATAGCGAGGCGCCTCAAAGAGTTTGGCCATCAGATGGGTCCCTGAAGTCTGTACTGGAAGTCGCGGTCAGAATAGCGCGATGAGCCCGACGAGGCAATCAGATAGATCACAGACAATTGAGTCATCGAATCATTGAGTCATTGAGACATTCAGGAATTGGGTAATCTGGTAATTGTTTACCTTTCTGAGGGTGAACGGCTCCGGTTTCCGCAATGACTCAATGAGTCAATCTCACAATCGCTACGCGAGCGCTCCCGCCTCTTCCTTCAATTTCTCGGCCTGATAATGTGTCGTCAGCGCGTCCACGAACGGCTGCAGCTTGCCGTCCATCACTTCGGTCAGCTGGTGCAATGTCAACCCGATGCGGTGGTCTGTCACGCGATTCTGTGGAAAGTTGTAGGTGCGAATCTTCTCGCTGCGATCTCCCGAGCCAACCATGGAACGCCTCTCCTTCGACAGCGCTTCCTGCTGCTTCTCCCGCTCGACCTCGTACAAACGTGCTCGTAGTACCTTGAACGCCTTTTCGCGATTCTTGATCTGCGACTTCTCGTCCTGGCAGCTGACCACCGTATTCGTTGGCAAGTGCGTCAAGCGAACCGCAGAGTAGGTCGTATTCACCGACTGGCCCCCAGGTCCCGAGGAACAGAATGTATCGATGCGAACGTCTTTCGGATCGATCTTGATGTCGACATCCTCGGCTTCCGGCATTACCGCAACCGTAACCGTCGACGTATGCACGCGGCCCTGCGTTTCGGTTGCCGGCACGCGTTGTACACGATGCACGCCACCTTCATACTTCAGACGCGAGTACGCGCCGTGGCCGATGACCGATGCGATCACTTCCTTCAACCCTCCGACACCGGACTCGGACGTCGACAGCACTTCCACTTTCCAGCGTTGCGATTCGGCGTAGCGCGAGTACATTCGAAACAGCTCCGCCGCGAATAATGAGGCCTCGTCACCACCCGTTCCCGCGCGGATTTCCAGAATGACGTTCTTATCGTCGTTCGGGTCTTTCGGAATAAGCAGCACCTTCAGCTCTTCTTCGACTTTTGCCACGCGGTCTTCCAGTTGTGCCAGCTCTTCTTCTGCATAGGCCTTCATGTCGGCATCAGTTTCGCTCGCTAGCATTTCTTTACTTTCGGCGATGCCGCGCCGCAGATCCTTGAACTCGCGATACTTCTCGACGATCGGCATCAGTTCGCTATGCGCCTTCGCTGTTTTCTGATACTTGCCCGAGTCGGAGACGATCTCGGGAGACGCCAGAGCGTTGGTTAACTCCTGGTACTTAGCTTCGATTTGGTCCAGTTTCTCGAACATGATTTCACTCTATAAATTCGTTTGTCACAGCATAGAATCGAACCACCAAGGACACGAAGCATCACGCACACTTCGTTTCCCTCTTTTGTGGTTGAAATGAAAGAGAGCGGCGCGCGAATTCGGGGGAAGCCCCCTAGGCAAGCACGAGTTCGCCACCGCGCTTGGCTTCGAGTTCCATCGCTTGATTCAGTGCCACGATCGCGCACTCAACCTGATCATCCGAAGGAGTCTTGGTGGTGATCCGTTGCAGCCACAATCCGGGCGCCGTCATCAGTGCGAAGAGCGATCCTCGATGTTTCGCTGCAAAACGAATAATCTCGTATGACACGCCCGCGATTACCGGCAGCAGCGCAATGCGCAACGCGAACCGAATCCAGAACAGGCGATCCAGAATGTGGAGCCCGTGTTCAGCGCCGGACGAGACCCCGGTTACGGGAATCAGCGTGTAGACCAAGATGCTGATGAGCATCACCGTCATCAGGAAGCTGGTGCCACAGCGCGGGTGGAAGGTCGAATATTTCTGCACTGCGTTCACCTGCATCGGATCGTGCGATTCGAACGCGAACACCGTCTTATGCTCGGCGCCGTGGTACTGATACACACGGCGGATGTCCTTCCATAGAGACACTCCCCAGATGAAAAGCAGGAACAGCGCGATGCGAACAGCTCCGTCGATCAAATTGAAAGCTACCTGATGCCCGAACACCGGCCAGACATGCTTCAACTCAGTCGCCGCGAGCAACGGAACAAACTTGTACATGAATATGAAGAATCCGACGGAGAACAGAACGTTTACCGCCAGCACCCAATTGCTGATCTGAACCGTCTTCCCTTCGTCGTTAACCGGAATCTCGTCGAGCGCGGCATTCGCCGAATACCGAAGCGCGCGAAAGCCCAAGGCCATTGCTTGTCCCAACGTCGCTACGCCGCGGACAATCGGCCAAGCCAGCCATTTGCGCTTGTCAGCTGGACGTTCGAGCGGCTCGCAGTGCGAAACCACTTCCCCGGTACTCTTGCGGACGGCGATGCCCCAGGCGTGGGGTGAGCGCATCATCACGCCCTCCAGCACTGCTTGGCCGCCGACAAGAATGTCCTCACCGCTCTCCAGTGCCGGGAGCAGCTGCAACATGGCTGAAAAACGCAGAAACTGTCGCCACTTCTTCATGAATACCTGGTATTGGATGAGTTCCCTACCCGGGAAGTCTCCTTTAAAGCCTACTGGCCTAGCTATAGTGTGTCAAATGTAAGCAGTTACGGTAGTTAGCCGGGGTTTATCGGAACATTTCAGCTTGCTCCTCCTCTCTTTCGGCGTGTATGCTGCCTGCGAGGCTCCATACATTTCATGCCTTCGAGGTACATATGAACCGTTCTGCTGGAATCGGCCTCGTTCTACTGCTGCTCGCCGTCTTAGCATCCCCGTCCTTCGCTCAATCGAAGCCCGCGACCGTTCAACCTGAAGCACGGCTTACGAAGTTGTTACCCGCCACAGTTTTCCTTGACGGCGAAAACGTTCCCACGCAAAAACGCAATTCATCGTTGGTGGAATTGCAGAATGGCAAACTGCTCCTGGCAGCGCTGGTGGATACCGCCGGATATTCATCCGGATACCAGGAAAAGTACATCGGCGTGATCGAGTCGCAGGGAGGCTTCACTCTCGGCGGCAAGGACTTCGGTCCCGGCGCTTACGGTTTCGGCCGCAAAAAGACAAATCAAGGCGACAAAGAAATCATCACCCTCTGTGTGTACGACCTGGGCGGCAACCAGCTCGCTGAAGTTCCCATGGACAAGAATGAATCGTTGAAGCCTGTTCGCCCGCTGCAGATCGCAGTCCAAGGCAACGGTGCACGCCTGTATCTCGGCCCCTATTACTTGGATTTGGCCGGCAAGTAGTCTCACCGAAGGCCGCCGATCGACGCACTCCTCTCTGAATCTGCGGTTTGGTCTGTTCCACGGCGTCTCAGCGGCATCTTTTCTTTCGCTTTCACAAAAATGTTACGACGGCGTAGTACCCTTGGCGGACAGCGATGGCGATGTCTGATCACAACAAGGTTCTTGAGCTGATCTCGCAGGAGAACTGGGAAGCCGCTGCACACGCGATGGAACGGCTCGATCCATCCGAGGTGGCGGACTTGCTGCAGAAACTGCCGTTTGAGCAGCAGCAGAACATCTTCGGACGTTTCCAGGTCGATTTCGCTGCCCGGGTCGTCGGACACTTCCCTTACTACCACCAGTATGTGCTGCTGCATTCGCGTGGTCCGGAAGCAATGCGCGCCATTGTCGACAAAATCGATGCCGATGACCGCATGCGCTTCTTCGACGAGCTACCCGAGGAAGCTTGGCAGCACCTGATGGATGAGCTATCCGGAGCGGCGCTGCCGCATCCGCAGCGTCCGCAGGTTCAGCCGGTTAGCAAGCCCAAGCTGCCAGGGCCTTCCGCGGTGGTTGAGCCGATCATCGAAGCCCGGCAGGTGCAGAAGTTCTACGAGCAGCCGGACGGCAACCGCATCGAGGTGATTGCCCCGACCAATCTCACCCTGGAGCCGGAGACCATCATTGCATTGCTCGGTCCCTCGGGCTCCGGCAAATCGACGCTGCTGCGAATGCTTTCGGGACTTTCGAGCCCGTCCTCAGGCCAGGTACTGTGGCACGGAAAGCCGCTGGCGGAAACACACCCAAATGTTGCAATTGTGTTCCAGAGCTTCGCGCTCTTTCCCTGGTTAACAGTCTGCGAGAACGTGGAAGCGCCGCTCGCCGCGCTCGGCATGGCCAAACAAGAGCGGGAGCAGCGCGCCACCCAGGCGCTGGATTCGGTAGGTCTGAAAGGATTCGAGAACGCGTATCCCAAGGAACTATCTGGCGGCATGAAGCAGCGCGTCGGATTCGCGCGGGCGCTAGCGGTCGAGCCGGAAGTCCTGTTTATGGATGAACCTTTCTCCGCACTCGATGTTCTCACTGCCGAGAACCTGCGCAGCGAACTGATGGAGTTGTGGATGGCGAAGAAGATTCCGACGAAGAGCATTTTTCTCGTCACCCATAACATCGAAGAGGCCGTTCTGCTCGCCGATCGAGTAATTGTCCTGGGCCGTAATCCCGCAAGAATCCGAGCTAACTTCCGCGTGAACATTCCACAGCCGCGCGAGCGCAGCGCAGCCGAGTTCACCGTATATGTTGACTACATTTACAAGGTGATGACGCAACCGCAGGCCGATATTGCCTTCCCATCGGTGCCAGGTAAGCCTCCGAAGACGAAATTCCAGATGCTTCCGCACGCACGACCGGGCGGCATCGCCGGGTTGTTGGAATTGCTGAATGATCGGGGCGGTCGTGAGGATCTGTATCACCTCGCCGACGAGCTGCGCATGGAAGTGGATGATCTCTTGCCCACGGTGGACGCAGCCGTGCTCCTGGGATTCGCGACGCTCGAGGCCGGAGACATGATCATCACCCCGGAAGGACAGGCCTTCGGGAATGCGACTATCTCGGCGCAAAAGCCTCTCTTCCGTGAAGCGGCACTCACCCACGTTACTCTTCTGCAGCAGATGAAGAGTGCCCTCGACAGAAAATCCGACCATGCGTTGCCGCTGGAGTTCTTCCGCGATGTTCTCGATGAGCATTTCTCGCAGGAAGAGGTGGAGCAGCAGATTGAAACCGCGCTCAACTGGGGCCGCTATGCCGAAATCTTCACCTACGACTCAGAAGACGAACGGCTGATCCTGCATGACAACGGTCTCAGCGAGAAAGCGCAGACTGAGCGCGGCTGATGCCTGAACAGACCAACACGCGCTCGGGCGCACCTCCGTGGGGAATATTTCCGGCCGGCTCCTCGCTGCTTCGCGATTTGCCGATTGTCTTCGCCGGCCTTGCGGTCTTCTACGGAATCATTTCATTCGCACATTACGGCATTGGCCCGATGAACACCGAGGCCGAAATTCAACTTGCACCCAGCGCGCTGCCCAAATACGCGCTCTTCTCAGTCATTCGCATCGCCGCTGCCTACGCGTTGAGCCTGGCATTCACTTTCGTCTACGGGTACATCGCCGCCTATAACAAGCGGGCTGAAAAGCTAATGATCCCGCTGCTCGATACACTGCAATCGATCCCCGTGCTCAGCTTTTTACCTGGCGTGATGGTCGCCATGGTCTCGCTCTTCCCGACAAGACAGTTGGGAGTGGAGCTTGGCTCGATTCTGCTGATCTTCACCGGCCAGGTCTGGAACATGACCTTCAGCTTCTATTCCTCGCTGAAGAGCATTCCGCGCGAGATGCGCGAAGCCGCGAAGATCTACCACTTCAGCTGGTTCCAGCGGTTCATTCAGATGGAACTGCCATACGCCTCCATCGGCCTGATCTGGAATTCGATGATGTCGGTTGCGGGTGGCTGGTTCTTCCTGATGGCGTGCGAAATGTTCGTGTTGGGCGACCGCGACCTGCGCCTGCCGGGGCTCGGATCGTATCTGCAAACCGCCGCGAACGAAGGCAATACGCGCGCGATTCTCGCTGGTTTGGCAACGATGATCCTCGTTATTGTGCTGATGGATCAGCTCATCTGGCGGCCAGTTATCGCCTGGTCACAGAAATTCAAGGTCGAGCAGGTGGAGGCCGTGGAGACGCCGACTTCGCCGATTCTCGACCTGCTGCGACGCTCGCATCTGTTGTCGCTCGCGTCTTCATGGACAACTGTCCCTGCGCGAGAAGCCTTCATGCAGCATTTTGCCCGCATGCACAAGGAAAGACGCAAGGCGGGGAAACACTCAGCCGTGATCTGGTACCTGATCGGAGCTACTTGCGCGGGCGCGCTGGCTTATGGCGTCGTTCGCATGTTGAGGATGGTGGCGGGCGTCTCATGGCCGGAGTGGCGTGCTATCTTCATCGGCGCGGGAGCAACATTTTTGAGGGTGGAGTTTGTACTACTGGTAGCGGCGCTATGGACTGTGCCGGTTGGAATTTATATCGGTCTACGACCGAGGTTGTCAGCTATTGCACAGCCGATAGCGCAGATTGCCGCGTCGGTTCCGGCAACGGCGCTGTTTCCGATCATTCTTCTGCTTTTGATCCGCCTTGGCGGGGGACTCGGAATCGGGGCCCTGGTTCTGCTGCTGCTGGGAACGCAGTGGTACATCCTCTTCAATGTAATTGCGGGCGCGAGTGCCATCCCTACCGATTTGAAAGAAGTCTGCCAGATCTTTAAGCTGAGCAAGGGCGAGCGCTGGCGCAAGCTCTTCTTGCCTGCAGTATTTCCCTTCCTCGTGACTGGCTTCGTGACCGCCTCAGGCGGAGCCTGGAACGCCAGCATCGTAGCCGAGTACTTTCATTTTCACGGCGAAACGATTTCGACCGTGGGGTTGGGAGCGGTAATCAGCGACGCAACCAACCGCGGCAACTTTGACATGCTGCTTGCGGCGACAATTGTCATGGCACTGATGGTCGTGACGATTAATCGACTCGTTTGGCGGCGGCTCTACGCTCTGGCTTCGACGAAGTACAAGCTGGAAACCTAGTTGGCACTGTCGTGAAGCAGCCGCAATTGTCACCCAGCGGCCACCGGCATCTCGAGTGTCCGCTCTTGGATTTCGGCACCTCCCCCCCTGAACACACGAAAGTTACGGAACGGGCTTGGCAGCCGCAGCCAGCCTGTCTCAGTGCGCGCTGAACACCGGCGATGCGTCCCGTAGCTGCCGTCACAGGCGAGCCATGGCCGGGAACACACGAGAATCGCAATCGATGCAAAATTCAACATTCGGTGGCAACTCTCGACTCCCGGCACCGCATCGAATGTGCGTTTCGCTCCAATTATTCTTCCCAATTGAGCCGCTCTTAGAATGCAGAAACCCTTGCTACGCAATGATCCGGAGCTCAGCGCACGAGAAGAGGTACTTTCCGGAGGGGGCGAAACCGGCGCGCTAATGCGCGCGTTCGACTGGTCAAAAACCTCTCTCGGCCCAGTTGCAAGCTGGCCTCAGAACCTCAAAACGTGCGTCCGCATTGTTCTCACTTCCCGCCAGCCGATGTTCGTCTGGTGGGGCGACGACCTCATAAACCTCTATAACGATGCGTACAAGAGCATTCTGGGCGGCAAGCATCCGCAAGCCCTCGGACAACCGGCCAAACTCGTCTGGCGTGAAATATGGGACCAGGTGGGACCACGCGCGGAAACTGCTATGCGCAGCAACGAGGGTACCTACGATGAAGCTCTGCTACTGATCATGGAGCGCTATGGGTACCCCGAAGAAACGTATTACACGTTTTCCTATAGCCCGGTTCCCAACGATCAGGGTGGGACCGGAGGCATAATCTGTGCCAATACCGATGACACACAGCGAATTATCAGTGAACGGCAGCTCACCTCCATGCGCGAATTGTCATTCCGGACTGCCGATGCGCGTACCTGGGAAGATGTTTGCCGCCTCAGTGCCGAGAGCCTTTCCACCAATCCAAAGGACATTTGTTTCGCGGTCCTCTACGTCTTGGATGACAACAAGGAGCACTTGCGGCTGGCGGGTAGGTCGGGGATCAGCGTCGGACATCCGGCCGCCCCTGAAAGTATTCTCGTAAGTGACGATTCCGTTTGGCCGCTTGCCGAGGCTATTCGTTCTCATCAACTAGAGCTTGTCCGGAATGTCGGGAACCGGTTTCTCAGCCTTCCAACGGGGGCATGGGACACTCCTCCGAGCACTGTCGCTGTTGTGCCAATCGCATCATCAGGTCCGACCGGCAGAGCCGGCGTCGCGGTGATCGGTCTTAATCCGTATCGCCTTCCGGATGACAACTACTGCGGATTTTTGAGACTGCTCGCCGGACAGATCTCAGCGAGTATCGCGAATGCCGAGGCTTACGAACAGGAACGCCGAAGAGCTGAGTCGCTGGCTGAACTCGACCGTGCCAAAACTACATTCTTCAGCAATGTAAGTCACGAGTTCCGTACTCCGCTTACTCTTATGCTGGGCCCGCTTGAGGACACGCTTGCCCAGGGCCGCCAATCACTTGGAGATGAGAATTCCGAGAGGCTGGAGACTGTACATCGGAACGGGTTACGTTTGCTGAAACTGGTAAACAGTTTGCTCGACTTCTCGCGCATTGAAGCGGGTCGCGTTCAGGCTTCGTACGAAGCAATTGACATCTGCAACTTGACCGCGGAACTCGCCAGCGTGTTTCGCGCGGCAATCGAAAAAGCCGGCATGCGTCTGGACGTAGAGTGCGATTCGGTGGAGGGTGATGTTTACGTGGATCGCGACATGTGGGAGAAGATCGTTCTAAACCTTCTCTCAAATGCCTTTAAGTTCACCTTTGAAGGCAGCATTACAGTCGCGGTACGGGATCTGGGTTCAGAAATTGAGTTGAGCATTCGCGACACCGGTACCGGCATCCCTGAGCATGAGCTCCCAAGGCTATTCGAACGATTTCACCGTGTAGAAGGGGCGAAAGGGCGAAGTTTCGAAGGCTCTGGAATTGGCCTGGCGCTTGTCCAGGAGTTAGTGAAGTTGCACTGCGGCAACATTCGCGTTGAAAGCAAAGTCGCGGTAGGAACTACATTTTTCATCACGATTCCTAAAGGCAAAGCTCACCTTCCGGGGGAAAGGATCAACGCGAAACGAACCAGCAGCACCGGATTGCGAGCCGAAGCCTACGTCGATGAGGCACTTCACTGGCTCCCTGGGAACCCAAGCACTTATCGAAATGCGGAACGTGCGATGGAAGATTCTGCAGCGGATCCATCGACCGTTGTATTAGCTGACGACAATGCCGACATGCGAGATTACGTCAGGAACCTGCTCAGCTCTGACCATCGCGTCCTCGTCGCAGAAAATGGAGTCAAGGCACTTGAACTGGTCAGAAATTACAATCCGGATCTGGTTCTCACCGATGTGATGATGCCGGTGCTGGACGGCTTCGGCCTGCTGAAAGAAATCCGTTCAGATGACTCAATTTCGTCGATACCGGTCGTGATGTTGTCAGCGCGTGCGGGCGAAGAAGCGCGTGTCGAGGGTTTGAATGCCGGGGCCGACGATTACCTTGTAAAGCCGTTCACCGCGAGAGAGCTGCTGGCGCGCGTGAATGCGCAAGTTTCTATCACTCGCGCGCGACGAGCTGCCGAGGAAAACGAACGCAGACTTCGCGCTGAAGCCGAAGCCGAACGTCAAAAGCTGCAGGATCTTTTTGACCAGACCCCGGCGGCAATCTGCGTGCTCTCAGGACCCAGCCATGTCTGGACATACGCCAACCCTCGTTACTTGCAGATTGTTGGACGCAGGGAACCCGGAGAGATTCTGAATCGATGTGTTCGCGAGACCCTGCCGGAAATCGAATCTCAAGGCTTCCTCGATTTGCTCCACTCGGTTTACCGGTCGGGCAAGACCTACGTTGGACTTGAGCAGGAAGTTCGTCTCGTGGAGCCGGAGGGCAAAAGCAGGACCTGGTACCTGGATTTCGTCTACCAGCCGATGCGGAATGCCGATGGTGCCGTCGAAGGCATTCTCGTACACGCCGTCGATGTGACCGACAAGGTGCATGCGCGCCAGGAGGTGGAACGCAGAGAGCAACTCCTGCAAGCCGCCTTGACTGCATCCTCCACCGGAACATTCCGCTGGGATCCGGCGACCGACAAGTTCTCGCACTTCGACGATAGCCTGAAAGCGTTATTCGGAATACCACTGGCGGAAACGGTTGTCCATGCGGAACAGTTCCTGGAGCGGGTGCATCCAGACGATCGCACCAAGGTAGCGGCAGCGGTAGACCGCTCACGCGCAGGCGCGGATTTCGAAATGGAGTACCGCGTCCTGCTCCCGGGAGGGCGCGTCCGCTGGCTGTACGATCGCGCCAAGATGTTGCTTGACGCTACTGGGGGATTGCAGATGATCGGCGCGTGCACCGATATCACATCCGCGCGGGAACTCACAGAACAGCTGCGTGCTCTAAATCAAATCGGGCAACAGATTTCTGCTGAACTTGACCAGCAGAAACTTTTGCAACTCATCACGGATGTGGCCACGAAAGGGACCGGAGCGCAATTCGGAGCATTCTTCTACAACATTGACGATGGGCAAGGCGGCAGATATATGCTGTCTACGATTTCAGGAGTGCCTCGGTCGAACTTCGACAATTTTCCGATGCCGCGAAACACCGCACTGTTTGCTGCGACATTCGAGGGCGGACCGACGGTCCGCAGTGCCGATATCCGCAAGGATACCCGCTTAGGCCACACTGCTCCTTACTACGGCACTCCACCCGGACATCTCCCTGTCGTGAGCTATCTTGCCGTACCTGTCAAAGGCAAAGAAGGACATGTGATTGGCGGTCTTTTTTTCGGGCACCAGCAGGAAGGAGTCTTCAGCGAGCAACACGAGCGGTTCGTCGAAGCGGTTGCGGCCCAAGCCGGCGTCGCTCTCGAGAACGCGAGCCTGTATGAAACCGCAATGCGGGAACTTCACCATCGTAGCGAAGTTGAAGCGAAACTGGAAGAACAGCGGCGTTTTCTGGCGCTCGCGCAAAAGTCGGCAAACGTGGGAAGCTGGCAATTGGATCTGAGCTCCCCTGAGCGCCGGGTGACATGGTCGGAAGAATTGGAAATTCTGTATGGCCGAGAACCAGGCTCGATGGGTCATACCTTCGAAAACTGGCAAACGACGGTTCATCCCGACGATCTTCCGGACGTTTTGCGGCTAGTGGAGTCGGCGATTCAGAATCATGATCAATTGGTTACTGAATTCCGCATCGTACGGCCTGACGGTACCACAAGATGGATGGCCGCCCGCGGCCAGTGTTTTTACGATTCTGTGGGAAAGCCCGTCAAACTCTTGGGCGTGAACATCGACATCACGGAAAGAAGAATTGCCGAAGACGCTTTGCGCAATTCTGAAAAGCTTGCAGCAACAGGTCGATTGGCGGCAACAATTGCTCATGAAATCAACAATCCGCTTGAGGCGGTGATGAACCTCATCTTCCTTGCGCAGCGCCACGAACTATCGCCGGCAGTGCGCAATTATCTGGAACAGGCCGACGGTGAACTGGAGCGCGTGAGCCATATCGCGCAACAGACACTCGGTTTTTACCGCGACACATCTTCGCCAACCACGGTCAATGCAGCGGAATCTCTGAGTGATGTCCTCAAGATTTTCGAACGGAAGATCAAATACAAATCGCTGACGCTCAACGTCTCCATTCCCGAAAAGCTTGCGATCCGCGGGCTGAAGGGCGAAGTCAGGCAGATCCTTTCGAATCTGATCGCGAACGCAATCGAAGCCTGTGCGAAAAACGGAACCATTCACGTCCGAGCACGTTACGTGCAAAATAGGCTCAGCACACCGGCAATCCGAATCCTGGTTGCCGACACTGGCCACGGCATCCCGCGGGCGATGAAGGAAAGAATTTTCACTCCATTCTTCTCGACAAAAAAGGACGTTGGCACTGGCTTAGGGCTCTGGGTAACAAAAAGCATGGTGGAGAAACATCAGGGAACGATTCGTTTCCGTTCCAAAGAAGGTTTGGGCACTGTCTTCATGCTCATGTTCCCGGTCTACAGCGAGCGCTTTGAGCAGACGCGCGCGACAGCGTAATGACGACTACAGAGTGGAAATGCCGGTGCTGCACCACCAACTTTCGGGCGGCTCAAACGATGTAGCGTAACCATCCGCCATCAGTGCGCACTAAATACCAGAAAGTAATCCATGCCGTCATCCTTCACGAAGTCATAGGTGTGTTCGAGGTGATAGCCTGCTTTGGCAGCCTCTTCGATAACGATACTGCGGTTCACGCCATGATTGGTGCCTTTCCCATTCCGATCAATGATCCCCAAACGAGCGCCCGGGAGGAGCGCCGGACGCAGATGCTCGAGCAGTTCAACCGGGTCGGCGATTTCGTGATAACTCTTTATCAGCAGCACGGCGTCCACGGATTCTTTCGGCAGTAACGGATCATCCGGCTTGCTCAGTATGGCCTTAATGTTGCTAAGTGATTCTTTCTCGGCGCGAGAATTGATGTAAGCGATTGCTTCTGGATTGATATCGACCGCGTACACCGTTCCCGAGACACCCACGCGCCGCGCGGCGCGTACGCTGAACCAGCCTGATCCGGCGCCAATATCGGCAACGGACTTCCCCGGCGTAATTCGGAGAATGTCCATGACGCGATCGACGTGGAGCCTTTGCTCGCGCCCCGGAGAGTCGAAGATCGACAGATCACCCCTATAAGGTGTGCTGGTTGCGCGCTTTGGGCCCTGTGCTGGCGCAGTATTCTGGCTCCATACTGCAACCGCGATCAGGGTGACAAGCAGAACTCGTGCGAATCGGGTACCAAAGTTCCTCATTGTTTCGTTCGACCGGGCTACCATAGTGAGGTTAGCAGGTACGTGGAGAAATTCTCACCGTGGCGCTAATCAAGCCTTACCGAAAGAACACACCGATCCGGGCAGGAACACGCATAGACCTGTTTTGCCTGTCCTGCTGGCGCGTATGGAAGGCGAAGGTTGAAGAGGAGTACAAAAACACCTCCGACTTCAACAAGCGCAATCAACTGGTCTGCCCCTGGTGCCGTTGCAAGCCGAGCCGAGCCGCCATGGCCGCCGACGCCAAGATCATGACGAATGGCGGGATTTAGCAGGTCTACTTGAAGGCCGATCGGCCAAAAGAGCCTCGCTCAGCCTGGAACTGGCGGCGATGATTTCTCGTACTTATACTCACGGACAGTCACGGTCCGGGTGAGGCTCAACAAATGAGCATTCCAGACATGATGGTTGTGCTGTGGCTGCTGTTCGCCGTCTACTGGCTCATCGCCGCAATTGGGGTGAAAAGGAATATCCGAACCGAGAATCGGCTACAGCGGACCGGCCTTCGCATCGCACTCATTGTCGTGATCCTCCTATTCTTTCGCGTACCCGAGATCAGGCAGGAGCTGCAACAGCTTCGGAACCTCGATTCGCAGTTCGCGATCCAGTTTGCCGGGCTTCTTCTGTGCGTGTGCGGCATCGGTATAGCAGTCTGGGCGCGCCTTCATCTGGGGCGGAACTGGGGCCATCCAATGACTCTGAAGGCAGGTCATGAGCTTGTAACCTCCGGACCATACCGTTTCGTCCGTCACCCGATCTACATGGGGATTCTTGTCGCCATGCTCGGATCCGCCCTCGTGAATCCGCTTTGGGCGGTGGCGCTTGTCTGCGCGACAGTTTACTTCGTCTACTGCGCGCGAACCGAAGAGCGGATCATGATGCGGCAGTTTCCCATCGAGTATCCCGAATACCGGCAGAGAACGAAAGCGTTGATGCCGTTCGTCTGGTAAGGCATCGACGTACTCAATCCCAAGGAAGACTTGAAGGGCCCACGCCTCGACTGATAGCGTGCTGCTGAATGGCTAATCAAAAGGGCGTTTCGATGTCGGTGGATGGTCGTGTTGCGCTCGTCTCAGGCGGATCGCGCGGTATTGGTGCCGCAACAGTGCGTTTGTTTGCAGCCGCTGCTGCCAGGGTGGTTTTCACGTATCAAAAAGCCCAGCCGGAAGCTGAACAACTGGTAAAAGAGTGCGGCTCGGATCGATGCTTCGCGGTTCAGTGTGACCTGAACTCGGCCGAGTCGGCGGGCAAAGCCGTGCAGGCGGCGGTCGATCGTTTTGGCAAACTGGACATTCTTGTCGCGAACCATGGGATCTGGCCGGACGAAGATATTGCGGTCGAAGCGATGACCGTGGAGCACTGGCGCAAGACGCAGGCGATCAATGTGGATGCCGTTTTCGGTCTGGTGAAGTTCGCCGTGCCCCACTTGCAGAAACATGGCGGCCACATCGTCCTGGTCAGCTCAACCTCCGGACAGCGCGGCGAGGCCTATCACATCGATTATTCGGCGTCGAAGGGCGCCATCATCAGCATGACCAAGACACTGTCGTCAGAGTTGCTCAAGCACAACATACGCGTCAATTGCGTCGCACCCGGTTGGGTGGCCACAGACATGTCGGCGTCGGTACTCGCGAAGGCCGAAACCGGTGCGCAGATTAAAGCCACCATACCCTTGGGCCGCGTGGGCACACCGGAAGAGATTGCTGGGCCGATACTGTTTCTGTGTACCGAGCATGCCGGGTTTATAAGTGGCGAGATCTTTAACGTGAACGGTGGCGCGGTGTTGGTGGGATAGTCAGGAACGCAGACGAGAACAGTTCTTGCTCAAACCGCGCGGCAACAACACGGGTCAAACCTAAGGGTGCAATAACATCCAGATACGGAACAACTCCAGCGCGACCACAAAAATGCCGAGGCTGAAATAGATGTTGTACGCCATCTGGCGGGAGAGGATAGGAACCGGAATGCCGCGCTGGCGGAAGGCTACGATCAGCACCCGCTCGTGTTCGAGAATGAAATCAGCAATTCTCTGATGGAAGTAAGCCATCATGAGTCCCATCATCAAGCGCACAATTTCGAAAGCCATCTCGGTCATCGTATCCGCCGTTCCTAAGGCCCTCAATCAGCAGAATCACCTATTTCATGCGGCACAAACGGTGCACTCGTCAGAACTGCTACTCGGCATTGCTCCAAAGCACGCGTGCGGGCCAACGTGCTAAAATTCAGTGCAACTGATTGTCAGTTTCCTCATGAATTCCGACCTAGCAAATCTCATCGAACTGCAACATGCCGACACTGAAATTGCACGCCTGAAAGCCGAAATAGCTGCTTTGCCCAAGCGGGTCGCAGTGATCGAGGAGAAGCTGGCCGGCTCGAAAGACCGCCTTGACAAGGCGAAAGCGGCGCTGAAAACCGACGAAGCCAACCGTCGTAAGTATGAGGGCGAAATCCAGAATCTGCGCCAGAAAATTTCCAAGTACCGGGACCAGATGCTGGCGGTGAAAACCAACCAGGAATATAGAGCCCTGGGGACAGAAGTCGAGTTCGCGGAAAAGGAAATTTCAGGCTTCGAGGACAAGATCCTTGAAACTATGATTGACGTCGACGACAAGAACGGTGATCTGAAGCGTGCCGAATCCGATCTGAAAGCGCATACTGCAGAGATCGAGAAAGAAAAGGCCGAGGCCCGGTCCCGGACGGCGGAAGACGAAAAAGCGCTCGCCGAGTGGAGCGCCAAACGCGACCAGTATCGGTCTGGGGTGAGTGCAGAAACTTTACGTCATTACGACAGAGTTCTGACACGTCGAGGCAGCGCAATCGCGGAAGCTAGAGATCATAAATGTTCGGCGTGTCAGGTGATGCTTCGTCCGCAGGTTTATAGCGACGTCATGAGCAACGAGCAGATCATCATGTGCGATTCCTGCAACCGGATCTTATATTTCGTTCCGACGGTCGAGGCTGATCTTGCGAATGAAGAACCACGGCAGCTAGCCCCTCGCCCGGAGGCAGACGCCGCCGCCCAGTAATTCATAAATGCAGCCGTGGGAGGCCGAAAAATGCGCACTACGGTTCTTGCCTTCCTTGTAGCGATTACCTCCGTATCAGCTTGCTTGGCACAGCGGCCTTCCAATATCGTCACTCGCTGCGCCCTCTCCGTGTATGTGCAGCAGACGAACGAACGTGCGCTGGCAGACGGGATCCACGTACGGCTATATCAACGCGGACAAATTCTGGTAGCAGAAAGCGTAACCGACGAACGAGGCCGAGCAACGTTTTCGGAGCTTCCGTCCGGGTATTATCACGTCGAGGTTTATGGAGTAGGTATTTCGCCGACCACGGGGAGCGAGTTCGAAATCATCGACAATGAGGGTTCTCACACGGAGATGGTTCGCGTTCGGCCCGCGGTCGATGCGGATTCGCAGACCCCAGCTCCTGGCACGCAGGCGACCGTGTCGGCGGCTCAGTTGACGATTCCGGAAAAAGCGCAGAAGGAATTCGACAAAGGTGTCGAGGCGTTCTCGGCCGGCGAAACGAAGAAGGCTGAAGACAGTTTCAAGAGAGCCATCCAGGAATATCCGAAGTTCGCGAATGCCTACAGCAACCTTGGCGTCCTGTACGTGAAGACCGGGCAGCAACCGAAGGCACGAGAGGCATTTACCCAGGCGATCACCGTCGACGACAACTTCGTTCCGGGCTATATCAATCTGGCTCGGCTCGCGTTCGCTACGCACGATTATGCGGATGCGGAAGCCAAACTGACCAAAGCCTTGAGTCTTGCTCCCGACAACATGGACGCCCTCGCGTTGATGGCCACGACCGCTTACCTGAACAAACAGAACGAGACGGCATTAGCAAACGTCAGACATTTACATTCTCTTCCTAATCATCAGGACTACGCGGGAGTTCATCTCATCGCCGCGCAAATCCTGCTGTCGCAGAACGAGCGCGCTCAGGCAGTCGATCAATACATCGCATTCTTACAGGAAAGTCCCAACGATCTGCGGGTTCCAGCAGTGCGCAAGACTCTGGCTGAAATGAAAGCTGGGAAGCAGTAGCATCACCGTCCGGAAACGCACGAGCTTCAACCCTGGGCTAGCTGATGGAGGGCATATGTTACGTTTGGGTGCGATATTGATTTTGGTTGCCGCGCTTACAACGGGCGCGATCGCGCAACGAAGAAATGAATCTTTGTGCGACCTAAACATTCGCGTCCGGACTACGAATGAGAGAAACTACGATACTCCCGTGCAGGTGGAGTTACTCTCGCAACAAGGCATACCTGTATCAGTTCGATTTACAAGCGGCGCAGGTGCGGCCGACTTTATGGTTGCCTCCGGAAACATTTATCGGGTGCGAGTGAGTGGGAATGACATCGAGACCTTTACTTCCGGCGACATTGAGATTTTGCCTCGCGAAGAAGCGCACATGGAAACTGTGAATGTGACCATGCGAAAGAGTTCAAACGAACAGACAGTTGCGAATGGCGCGGCTCCCACAGTTTCTCTTTCCGAGATGAATGTGCCTCCGAAAGCGCGTGCGGAATTGCAAAAAGGGGCGGATGCGCTGAATAAAGGCGACATGAAAAAGGCGCAGCAACAGTTCGAAAAAGCAACCGTCGTATATCCCCAGTACGCCCGCGCCTACGTTGATCTTGGAGTCGTCGCGATCAGGGAGGGTGACCGCGCCAGGGCGAAAGAGTGTTTTGCGAAAGCTGTGCAAGTTGACGACAAGTTCCTGCCGGGCTATGTAGATCTGGCCCGCATGGACTACCAGGACCACAACTACTCGGAGGCGGAATCGCTTTTGCAGAAGGTTATGGCACTCAACCCTTCAATGCCCGATGCCGTTTCTTTGTTGGCGACAGTAGAATTTATGAACAAGGAATACGATAAAGCACTCGTCGACGCCCAGCGCACGCATACCCTTCCGGGCCATGAGGAGTTTGCAGATGTCCATCTGATCGCCGGCAAGGTTCTCGAGATGCAGGGACATGCACAAGAGGCAATTGCCGAGTACCAGCTGTTCTTGAAGGAAAATCCAAACAGCCCTCGGGTTGCGATGGTTCGTCAGGAAGTAGCTCAGATCGAGGCAGGAAAGCACTGAAGGCCGCCAGCAAAACAGCCAATCCACTAATTACTGTTGCGCAACGTGCTGCCGCCCGCTTGCGTCAGGGACACCCTTGGGTCTACCGAAGCGATGTTCTACATCTCGACGATCCGGGGCCGGGATCGCTGGTAAGCGTGGGCGATGAACGCGGGAATCTGGTGGGAACGGCGTTCTACAGTTCCAGCTCACAGATCGCCCTGCGCATGATCTCCACAAGAGCAGTTAGTCCGGAACAGCTAAGTGAATTGGTTCGTGACCGAGTTCGGAGGGCGATTGCCATCCGACAATCTTTCGTGCACGACAGTAACGCCTTTCGCCTTGTCTTCAGCGAAGCCGACCAACTGCCGGGTATCATCGCCGACCGCTATAACGACCTCCTCACGGTACAGTTTCTGACTCAGGCGACCGATCAGCCCGCCGTCCGTCAGACGCTCGTCGACACCCTCCTGACAGAGATCCACCCAGCTTCCATCGTCGAACGCGTAGACCATCGCATCCGCGAACTGGAAGACCTGCCCCCTCGTGAGATGCAGGTGCTACACGGCGAGCGAACCTCGACCATCTTCACCATGAATGGCATCCGCTTTCAGTATGCCGCTTATGCCGGCCAGAAGACCGGGGCGTTCCTCGATCAGCGTGAGAATTACAAAGCAGCCGCAAAGTACGCATCCGGAGAAGCCCTCGATGTGTTTACCTACCACGGTGGTTTTGCGCTGCACCTGGCAAAGAAGTGCGTACGCGTAACCGCAGTCGATAGCTCCCGTTCCGCTTTAGAGACCGCGGAAGCGAATGAAAAGCTGAACCCCGGTGCACCCGAGATCGAATGGATGGAAGCAAACGCTTTTGATCTTCTTAAGGACTACGCTGCCGCCACAAGGCAATTCGACACCATCGTCCTCGACCCGCCAGCGTTCGCGAAGAGCAAAAAGGAGGTACCAGGCGCACTCCGCGGATATAAGGAAATTAACCTTAGAGCAATGCGCATGCTGCGTCCCGGCGGTATCTTAATAACGTGTACTTGCTCGCATCACGTGAGTGAGGAAGAGTTCGTCAATGCCCTGCGTTCGGCCGCTGCGGACTCGCGGCGCACCCTGCGCATTCTGGAAAAACGTGGCCAGGCACAGGATCACCCGGTGCTGCTTACCGTACCCGAAACCAGTTATCTGAAGTGTCTGATCCTGCAAGCCTAGCCCCCCAAATCGGTAGCTACGGCGGCTTTCCTTACACCCGCTTCACCTTGGGGTGAGCTGCAATACTTTCTAAGTAACTGAAAACAAATAATATAATTTATAGATTACGAACAAAACCAAAGCTCGAATGTCACATCAAAAATAGTTGACAGTGTAACACTCATATTTTATGATGTTACTACGCTAATGCATGAGAACGCCGCTGGAGGATCCAGTGGCCCAAATTCAAAGGAGGATTTGAGTTATGTCGTCCATGATTACCCGTTGGGATCCCTTCCGTGAACTCACTCAATTGCAGGACCGCATGGACCGATTGTTCCGTGACACGTACACCGGCAGCGGACGCGAAGAGTCTCTGGAGCAGGGCTCGTTCGTACCCGCGGTGGACGTCTACGAAGACGAGCACAACATAACCTTGAAGCTGGAGGTCCCTGGGATTGATCCGAAGGATATGGACATCCGGTTGGAGAACAACACGCTCAGTGTTCGTGGCGAACGCAAACTCGAGAAGGAAGAGAAGCAGGAGAATTTCCATCGTATTGAGCGGCGGTATGGCAGCTTCGTCCGCACTTTCAGCCTGCCGAATACGGTGGACGGGGACAAAATCCAGGCCAACTACGATAACGGCGTTCTGAAGATCACGCTCTCCAAGAAGGCCGAAGCGAAGCCGAAGCAGATTCAGATCGGCGTCGGCAGCCAGGGTTTGCAAAAGACGATTGAGGCCAAGGGCACCGGAAAGGCCGCGTAACATCGAATCGGAGTTTTGAATGTACTGCGCGGGAGGCAAACTGCCTCCCGCAATTTCTTGGACGTAAGAACAATAAAGGAATCAAATGAAATGGCCGTCTTGAAGGCGGTCTGGAATATTTATGGCAATTCGTTGGGACAAAACTACGGTAAAGACTCAAGAGGCGATTCAGCGCGCCATCGAACTGGCATCGCAGAATGGCAACCCGGAGCTGCAACCGGTCCATCTGCTCGCTGCCCTGGTGAACGATCGCGAAGGCATCATCGTCCCCCTGCTGGAGCGCGTTGGTGCGCAGCCGCAGCAGGTGCTGGCGGAAGCGACGCGTGAAATCGAGCGTTTGCCCAAGGTATCAGGTGCAGCCGCTCAACCAACACTGTCGAACGCGGCGCAGCGCGTATTCGACCAGGCATTCAAAGAGGCCGACAATTTCAAGGACGAATTCGTGTCCACCGAACACCTTCTGCTTGCGCTGACAAAGCAGAAAGGCGATATCGCGCAGACTATCCTCGGTCATGCTGGCGCCGGCTACGACGCGGTGCTCAAAGCTTTGACGGCAATCCGCGGCAATCAGCGCGTAACCGATCAGAATCCGGAAGCAAAGTACCAGGCGCTGGAACGCTATGCTCGCGATCTCACCGAGCAGGCGCGTCGCGGCAAGCTCGATCCGGTGATCGGGCGCGATGAAGAGATCCGGCGGGTAGTTCAGGTTCTAGCCCGCCGCACCAAGAACAATCCGGTTCTAATCGGCGAGCCCGGCGTTGGCAAAACCGCCATAGTAGAAGGGCTTGCACAACGCATCGTTGCTGGAGATGTGCCCGAGGTACTTCGCAATAAACGCCTGGTCGCGCTCGATCTCGGCTCGATGCTCGCCGGCGCAAAGTACCGCGGCGAGTTTGAAGATCGCCTCAAGGCGGTGCTGAAAGAAATCGAAGAGTCGCAGGGACAGATCATTCTGTTCATCGACGAGTTGCACACGCTGGTGGGCGCCGGTGCTGCTGAGGGCGCAATTGATGCCTCCAACATGCTGAAGCCGCCACTGGCTCGTGGCGAGTTACGCTGCATTGGCGCAACCACTCTGAACGAATATCGCAAGCATATCGAAAAGGATGCCGCACTGGAGCGCCGCTTCCAGATCGTCTTCGTGGGCGAGCCGAACGTGGAAGACACGATCGCGATTCTTCGCGGGCTCAAAGAGCGTTACGAAGTGCATCATGGCGTGCGCATCAAGGACTCGGCAATCGTTGCTGCTGCCACTCTGTCGCATCGCTACATCTCCGACCGTTTCCTGCCGGACAAGGCCATCGACCTCGTCGATGAAGCCGCTGCTGCCCTGAGTATGCAAATTGGCTCCGTTCCTGCCGAAGTTGATCAACTCCAGCGGCGAGCGACGCAGCTTGAAATTGAGCGGCAGGCGCTGGAACGCGAGAAAGATGCAAATTCGCGCGAGCGGCTGGCCGCCGTGCAAAAAGAGCTCGCGGAACTCCGCGAGCAGATCAATGCGCTCCGCGCGAAGTGGGAGCAGGAGCGCGCGAGCATCAACCGCATTCGCGAACTGAAAGAAAAGATCGAGCAATTGAAACTGGATCAGCAAAATGCCACCCGGAAGGGCGACTACACTCGTGCCTCGCAGATTCAGTATGGCGATTTGCCAAACGCGCAGGCCGAACTCGATAACCTCAGCAAGCAGCTCGACTCGAGTGCAAACGGTTCGCGCATGTTGAAAGAAGAGGTGGACGAGGAGGACATCGCGCGCATCGTCTCCAAGTGGACCGGTATCCCGGTTTCGAAGATGCTCGAAGGTGAAGTGAAAAAGCTCGTCGAGATGGAAGATCGTCTCCGGCATCGCGTCATTGGACAGGACGAAGCGCTCGAGCGCGTGGCCAATGCCGTTCGGCGTTCTCGTGCAGGGTTGAGCGATCCGAAGCGGCCGATTGGCAGCTTCATCTTCCTCGGTCCGACGGGCGTAGGCAAGACCGAACTGGCGCGAGCCCTTGCTGAATTCCTCTTCGACGACGAGCACAATCTGATTCGCATCGACATGTCCGAATACATGGAAAAGCACTCGGTCTCGCGGCTGATCGGCGCGCCTCCCGGATACGTCGGCTATGAAGAGGGCGGACAGCTCACGGAAGCGATTCGTCGACGGCCCTACTCGGTGATTTTGCTTGATGAAATCGAGAAAGCACATCCGGATGTGTTCAACATTCTTCTGCAGGTGATGGACGACGGCCGACTGACCGACGGCCAGGGCCGCACCGTGGACTTCAAGAACACCGTCCTGATCATGACCTCGAACATCGGTTCCTCTTACCTCGTGCCCCCGACCGAGATCAACATGAACGGGACTTGGACGGCGGAGAAAGACGAGGCCAAGCGGATAGCCGAAGCCCGCAAGAAGGTGATGGATGCACTACAGGCGCATTTCAAGCCCGAGTTCTTGAACCGCGTGGACGATATCATCATCTTCAATCCGCTGAACCGCGAGCAACTGACGAAGATCGTCGATCTCCGACTGGAGGATCTGCGGCGTCTGCTGGCCGATCGCAAGATCAGTATCGAACTGACAGACAAGGCCAAGGAGTTGGTTTTCGCCGAGGGGTACGATCTGGCGTACGGGGCACGTCCGTTGAAACGCGCTATTCAGCGGCTGATCCAGGATCCGCTGGCGATCAAGATTCTCGACGGCGACGTGCTGCACGGCGACCACGTAATTGTCGATGCCGATCTGGCGCGGCATGAGATGAAATTCCAGGTCAGCGAAAGAGTCGCACAACCACAACCGGCGGCAAAGTAGTTCTAGCTTTCCGGAAGGCGCGGTACGGAGCCGCGCCTTTTTTGTAATTTTCAGTGTTCTTGCCTTTGCTTCTGACTACACATAGCATTTGGCACCCATGGTGCACGCTGGCATCCCGAAGCTTCTCGACAAATTGGAGAAAATCTACGGAGTACAAACGCCGGCGTTCCCTACCGATCCCTACGAGTTCATCGTGTGGTGGCAGTGCGGGTATCCCGCCAGCGATGCCGCTTGTGCTAAGGGATGGCAGCAACTGAAGGCGCAGGTTGGCATCGAGGCTGGCGATTTACTGAAGGCCTCCCCGAAAATCCTCTCTGGCGCGCTCAGGGCCGGTGGCATGGTTCCGGAGATCCGCGCCGAGCGCCTGAAGGAAATCGCCAGAATCGTCCAGGACGAGTACGGTGGCGATCTTCGAGCAGGGTTGGCCGGTCCAATTTCGAAAACACGAAAGACGCTGAAGCGCTTTCCAGGCATCGCTGATCCCGGCGCGGATCGCATCCTGTTGTTCGCGCGTATCGCCCCAGTTGCCGCAATCCCGTCCAACTGTCCGCATGTTCTTTCTCGTCTGCTCCAGGGAAAGGACGCCTATAGCTACAACACAGATTACCGTGAAGCGCAGGAGGCGATCTCGGCGGCAGTGCCGGAGAAATTCGAGGCGCGCAGCCGAGCTTATCTTCTCATCAAGCAGCACGGGCAGCAGACCTGCAAACGCACCAATCCTCAGTGTGGCTCGTGTCCGATTAGTACGGACTGTGCGTTCTATGCGCTGTCTCCACAGTCCAAGAGGTGAACTGTGGTCCCGCTTTCACCACGCCGAGGCGACGGTGCGATTGCCTTGAACTAGCCGGTTCGGCTATCGCCAGACGGTCCATAGATCGCGGGCACCTTGCCGCCCATGGGCCGCAAATACGTGGTCAACTGGCCGCGATGATGGATTGCGTCGAACAGGATCATCCACAGGAACTGACTTACCGGCTGCTCCGAGACCATCTTGCCTTGAAAGTAGAACTTGGCCAATTGATCCCATGCTTGCTCATCCATTTTGGACACTACTTCGGTCAGCTCCGCCGACCACTGCTCAAATAGCTCGATCATGCGATTCAAGGGCGGTGCTGGCTCACTCTTCCACACGGCTCGGTGTTCTTTAACTACCTCAATGCAAGACCTGAGTTCACCGGCGAGAGTCCACACGATCTGCTCTGCGGACGGAGAGCGGTCGTGCGGTTTGTAATCCATTCGGTCCGGTGGAAGTGCTTTCAGCACGTTCACGAATGCCGGCAGCTCTGCTTTGCGGCATTGAAGATAGAATTCGCGGTTTGTCATTGAGCAGACCTTATTCTCCCGGATGCTCTCCTTGATACTGAGAGCAGCACGGCGGCTTCGAGGGCTTGAACTCCATGGCCTCGATACGCGTGTCGTCTGGGTCGTAAAGATTCAGCTGCCATTTTCCATCTCGCCCCAGTTGCGGTTTGGAATCGCCCGACCAGCCGTTAGCCTTCACTCGATCATAGGCCGCGTTGATGTTGTGTACGCCGATTGCCATGTGGTCCATCACACCGATGGTACGATGCGATGCGCCCGGACCAATATTGAGCATGTACTCCAGCCAATCCGTGCCGTCCGGGACCTGCATGTCCACCCAGTCGGTCTTGTCGTCCTTCATCCCGCCATGCCAATAGAGCTTGAAACCGAGCAGGTCCTTGTAGAAACGGTCTTCCTCGGACTGGTTATGCACGATGAAGCCGACGTGGATCATGTGCTTGCCTACCTCCTGGGCTTTTCCATCCGGCGGCGCTTTTTTCGTGCGTTTGCCGTACTGAATGAAACGCACGCGATGATCTTCGGGATCGACCACCTCAAAAAAGCGGTCTCCATCCGCCCCCTTCTCAACCTTCGATGGAACACGCATATCGTTGGCAGCCAGATATTCCCGCAAAGCTTCGGCATCGGATGTAATGAATGCGATACTGACCAGACGCGGCTCGCTCGTACTCGCGGCCTTCATCACCGAAATGTACTGCTCGCCATCTACGCGAAAGCGCAGTGAGTCCGGACCTGTCTGCTGCACCGGAAATCCCATCTCATCAGCATAAAAATGCTTGCTCTTCGCAAGGTCATCGGTGCGCAGCTCGATTCCCGCTACGCCCGTGATTTTGGGACGCTGCACCTGATGATCGCGCGCAAAAGAAGGCACGCTGGAGCAAGACAGAGCTAACAAGCAGGATGTGATTATCAGGCGCATGGCATTCATCTCGCTGGGAAGTTTACTTCAGTATGAAGTTCGTACGAAACTGGCGTCGTACCGCAGGTCGCTGGCTTAAAGCGCCATTGCTGGAGCGCCTTTAAAGCGTACTGATCGAGTTCCCCCGCTGACTTTGTAATTTTCATATTCATTACAGTTCCAGTCTCATTGACAAGAGCTTCAATCTGGACCTGCTGCATACGCGAAGTCCGCAGCCTTGCAGGATATTCGGGATCTGGCGCGTAGGTCACCTGAAACATGTGCGGAAACTCGCAACCAGTTCGGGATTCAAAGTCTTTGCCGGGTGTGAAAATCATACCATTCAGCCCTGTCGCAAGTTCCTGTACCGTAATTTCTGATTGAAGCTTGCCTTCTTCAAACCCGCGAACTGTCCGGGGAAACATTTTCCCGGACGTGTTCTGGAAACCTGAATACTCCGTCTTGTGATTGTTCCATTCGTATCCCAGGAGAACGCCGCTTGCTGGATCAAAGCAAAACTGCTCAACGCCCAACATACCAGCGGTAACTTGCACGCACTGGACTTGCGAGCCATTCCATTCCTTTTCTTGTATCTTCCCCACTTTGGCATCTGTCCTTATTTGCAAGGTAAGCGGAATTACTAGGGCCCGGAATCGGCGCTGGACGTCGGCGATCGCGTCACGATCTTGGTTCAGCCACACCAAGTCGCCATCACCAATGCGAATGAAAACCTTGTTACCTGACCTGATCTCTTCACGCCAATGATCTGCAGAGAGCCAAGTCAACCTGTAGTCCGCATCGTTCGGCTGATCACCGAATACCTGGAGTCTTGCTTTTAGTTCAAACGGAGCTACCGCCGAATTTCGGATGTCGGAAATGTCGGCCGCACGACGGAACAGGTCGAGGCAGTCCTGATTTTCACCAAAACACAGTGCTTGTAGAGTCAGAATTAAAACCAGTATCCGGTAGCTGCCTCCCTTCACAGTTGCACCCAACTCCTTGTCTGCGACGACTTCTCCACCGCGTCCATCACGTGCTGCACGCGCAAACCATCTTCAAAATTTGCGTGGAATTCCGATCCATTCGCCAGCGTCTTCAGGAAGTCCGCCAGCGTATTCGTGAACGTATGTTCGTAGCCAATGATATGCCCCGGAGGCCAATAATTGTCACTGAATGGATGATGCGGGCCTGTCACCATCAGATCGCACCATCCTTGCCGCTCCGCCGGAAGCGTTGCGTCGTAGTACAGAAGATGATTCAGCTCTTCCAAGTTAAAGGCGAGTGCCCCCTTAGCGCCGTGGATTTCAAAACGATTGCGGTTCTTCATCCCGATGGCGAAGCGTGTGGCCTCGAAGGTACCAATCGCCCCATTGGCAAATTTTCCCGTGAAGATTGCGGTGTCATCTACCTCGCGACCCTCCGCAAAAGTGTGCACCAGAGCGCTGACTTCATTCAGCGGTCCGTTGAGCATGAGCGCCAGATCGACGATGTGCGTCAGCAGATCGCCCATCGCACCTGAACCCGCGTCGGACTTATTGAAACGCCACACGCCTTTGCGCGCAGGATCCACTCCCCAACTCTGCAGATATGCGGCACGGTATTGGTACACCTGCCCGATCTTGCCTTCGTCGATCACTTGTTTGGCCAGCGCAACCGCGGGGACGCGCCGGTAATTGAACCAGACCAGGTTCGGAACCTGTCTTGCTGCCTGAACCATCTCCCCGGCTTCCGCACCATTCATGGCCAGTGGCTTTTCGCACCAGACGATCTTGCCGGCTTTGGCCGCGGCAATGGCAATGTCAGCATGCAGCGCATTTGGCGTACCTATATCGACAACGTCAACGTCTTTGCGATCAACCACAGCACGCCAGTCGTTTGCTGTCTCATCCCAACCCCAGCGCGCAGCCATGTCGCGCACGGCTTCCTGATTGCGCCCGCAGATCACTTTGCGCTTCAGCGTGTAAGGCGTGTCGAAGAAGTGTCCAACCTGGTGAAAGGCATTGGAGTGGGCACGGCCCATGAAGCCGTGCCCGATCATGGCAATGTTTAGCGTGCGTGTTGTCATCGTTCCTGCAGTCCTACACGGCCTTGATGGTCCGGCTTGCCTCGTCCAAATATACCGTCTGCTTGCGGAAGTACGACTCGTTAGCCATATGACAGGCGGCCGCGGCATGATGTCCAAAGACAACATCCTGCGGCGGCACCTTGCGCGAGCGCACGCACTCGAAGAAGGTCCACAGGTGCGGCTTCACATCGTCGGTCGAGTCCGTGCCTTTGTAGACGACGTTCTCATTAACCAATTCCTGCCCCACCGGCGGATCGTTCTTCGCATGCCATTCCTTCGTGTATTCAGCACGCATCGCGTTCGGGAAGCTGAGGGAATAATAACTCGGCGAACTGTCGCGTCCGGTCTGTGGAATATGTGTAATGGTTCCCCCGGAGACTTCAAGGATGCCCTTCGATCCCATCAGACGAATGGCTTCTGGCGTTTCCGTTCCGAGCGTCAGGCGCACGTAAACCGGAGTCTCGCCGTAATTGAATAGTACGGTGTGAACGTCGGGCATATCACGGCCATCCTTCCACCGGAAGATGCCGCCGATTGCCGTTGCGCGCGTTGGCGTCTGGTTGATACCCGTGATGAACTGCATGCCACTGAGCAGGTGGACCATCAGATCACCCGCAACACCCGTGCCGTATTCTTTCCAACAACGCCATCGTGCGAAAACTTCGGGGTTGAACGGACGCTTCGGCGTATCGCTCAGCCACGTATCCCAGTCGAGGTTCGACGGAGATAGATCCAGCGGCGGCGGGTACTCCCAGGCGCCGGAAGGTTCATTGCGCCCCTGGTACAGTTCGATCAGCAGCAGATCTCCGATTGCTCCCTGCTGGTACAGTTCCTGGGCTTTCTTGTAGACCGACGAACTGGTGCGCTGCGATCCGACCTGCATGATGCGGCCCGTTTTCTTCACCGCATCGACCATCGCGAAACCATCGGCAACGTTGTGCGACATCGGCTTCTCGCAATAAACGTCTTTGCCTGCGTTTACCGCTTCCACAACGAGTTTGCGATGCCAGAAGTCGGGTACAGCGATTATCAAAGCGTCGACGCGCTTGTCATTCAGCAAGTCTTGGTAACGGCGCGTGGTAGGCAGATTCGCCCCGGCAATTTCCTTCGCGAGTGTGTGCCGGCCATCATAAAGATCGCAGGCTCCCACACACTCCAGGCCAGGCAGCGCCACTGCGCCTCTCAGCAGGCCTTGACCCTGCATTCCTACTCCGATGATGCCGAAGCGGATATGGTCGTTCGGACCGACATTGGTCGGAAGCGCGAATGCGGGTGTTTCCAGCAATATTGAGCGGGTAGCGATCAGGCTGCCGGCGAGTCCGGTGGCCTGGAGAAATTTCCTGCGGGAAAAATCGCTATTCATATGAGTGCTCCGTTACTTCGAAAATTCATCGCGTGTGGCGCGGGCATAAGAAAGCCACGAAGCTATTTCTTCAGCGCCTTCCACTCCACTGTCTTGAAGAAGACAACGTCATTATCGCTGTGGTTCTGTAATCCGATATAGCCTTCATCTGGACGCCGACCGCGCTCCGGTTCGAACTTGAACTTCTTTTCCGGTACTGGCTGGCCCTCAATGTAGTCCGTGACCTTCACCCCGTTCAGCACAACAATCGTGCGCGGACCGTTCAGGGTAATGTCCATCGTGTTCCACTCGGGACCCGGCTTGCCAGGTTTCGCCAGCGGTTTCGTCAGGGAATAGAGCGTCCCCGTGACGTGATAATCGTCCTCGTCCGATTTCTCCGGATGGTTGTCGATTTGTACTTCGTATCCGTAATTCACCGGCATCCAGGCCTCGCGCGGCTCGATCGGAATGCGGATAAAGATCCCGGAAAGAACAAGCTTACGACAAGCTTTGTGCGCATAGACCTCACCAGATATCACCGGGTGGACGTGCCTGAAGAAACGCCGCATGATGACGCGAAGGGCTGGGAATTGGCAAGTTAAGAAAAAAGTGTGTTGTGGCAGAGAATCGGCTATGGATTCTCCCCGGCGGAGCAAATCCGTATCCGTTGTGGTCCTACTCTTGTTTGCTACGGCCCCGAAAAATCCAGTGGCTTGTCATACCCCGTCATCTCCAGGTAGCCGTCGCCTGCAATTGGCTTGTGAGCTCGCGTTCCGGAGACGTCGATGGCGCCTTCCCAGTAGCTGGTGCTCAGCCGCGTTTTCCCCGCTAGTTCCTGATTTTGCATCGCCGCATGGATCTGTAACTCGAGGCCGATCGAAGGAACATTAACTCGCCATGCGATAGGATAGCGAGCCTGCGATTTCGTGCTACGCCAGGTCTCCCCTAGTGGCAGCATGCTGAAGTCGCGCGCGCTTAAATGTGTACCGCGGCCTTGCCCATCGATGTATGTTCCTGAACTGTATCGATCGACGCTGCCATCCGTGCGCCGCAACCGGTAGAGCATCAACTCCGTGTCGTCGCCGAGTTGAATACTTAACCAGTCCCATCCGACCTCATTTGCGGCCAGCGATTCAGTCGAAAATTCGTGGTCCATCCACGAAGTGCCTTTCACTTCGTAGGACTTGCCCTCGATCTCGATGTGTCCGCTCGTGATGAGGCGCGTGAAAGAAATGTAGTGCGAAGCGTGACCAATGCCTTCGCCCTTCTGGCTAACTCCGTTCTGGCCATGAATGACCGGCGGCTTATTCGACTTCAGTTGCAACTGGAGGCCGAAATCCTTTCCGATCGCCTGCAGTTGCTGGCCATCATTCACCCATTCAGCCTGCCAGTTGCCATTCCAAACGCGCCCCTGCTGCCGACTGATGCCGGCTATGCCTGGACCAGCGCGATTCACGCGTTCCGTGTAATAGAACTTCTGCCGGCCGATGTCACTGACAGCGAAATGTGCCAGATAGAGATCTTGCACCCCCCAATCAACGTTCTGCAGCGGCTTGCGATTCACTCCTTGTCGGAAAAAAGTCAGTTCGAATCCAAAACGGCGGCCATCATTCGCCTTCAGATTGCCGGTGTAGTACCACCACTCTGTGCGGTAATCCGGATGGCTGAAGTGATCGCGCGGAAACTGATATTCATACCCGGGCATTGCCTGCTGGTATTGTGCTCCCGCTCCGGTAAGCAGCAGTACACAAACGATCAGGCAGCGCAAACTATTCCTCATGTACTACCTCGATCGGGATCAACCGCGTCGCGATGCGAGCCGGATATAAGCCAGCCAGCACTGTCGCCACATAGACAATAGTCAGCGCGGCAAGTAGTACCGCCACCGGCCAGTGGAATTGGATCGTCCATCCGAACGATTGCTTGTTGATCACATAAATCAGCACCAGTGACAGCACGAATCCAAGCAACAGTCCGGCGAGATTCGCCAGCAACCCCAGGACACCGGCCTCGACCAGAATCATTTTTCGGATCTGCGCAGTAGCCGCGCCGAGGAATCTCAGCAGCCCCAATTCGCGCCGCCGGTCGATCACCAGCGCCAGCAACGCTCCGGCCACTCCCATCACAGCGACGATGATGGCGATCGCCTCCAGCGCATAGGTGATGGCAAATGTCTGGTCGAAGATGCGCACCGCCTCAGCTCGAATATCACGGTTGGAAAAGATCAGCACAGCGCGGTTTGCCGAAACACGTTCGATTTCACGTCGCACTGCCGCAAGATTGGCCCTTGGCTTCAAATAGACAGCAAGATTCGTGGGCGCAGGATCAGGCAAGTATTTGAGCATCGTGTCACGATCCAGAATTACAAATCCGCGCTCACTGGCGTAATCATAGAAAACATCCAGCACGTGAAACGAAACCTTACGCTCGCCAAGCGAAAGCGTCAGCGTGTCGCCAGCTTTAACATGATGTTTGTTAGCAAAGGGCTCGCTGACAATCGCATTGTCTCCACCTCGCAATGCCGCCACTACTTCCCTATCCGGTTTGCCGGATAGAAACCCCGAGCTGTGGTAATAGCGTGCAGTCTCCGTCTCCGCCGACGCCAGGGTAGCAGGCATGTTCTGATAGTTGATGTCATAAGAGCGAAAACGGTCGACGGCTTCGACTCCGGGAAGCTTCTCGATCTGATCAGCCAAGTCCGGAGAAATAGTCGGATGGCGATCAATTGCCGGATTTCCGACTGGCCGCAGATAAATGTCCGCTGGCAACTGGCTGTTCATCCACACCACCACCGTCTGACGGAAGCTGCCAACCATGATTCCCACCGAAGTCATCATGGCGACTGCAGTCGAGAGCGCACCAACCAGAACCGCGGTGCGCCGCAGCGACCCCTTCAAACTGCGCGAGGCGAGTAGCGCCTCAACGCCGAGCAAGGCTGTCAACACGCGTGTGCCGGCCGCCAGCAACGCCTCCACCAAAGCCGGCATCGCGAGCGCTGAGGCACCGATAAACAGGATCGCTGAGAGATAACCGAACAGGGGCTTTCCGTCGATGGCCGGGATCTTCGCTGCGGCCACCCCCGCAATGCCAAGGCCCACAGCAATCCATAAGTCACGCCACTTCTCTACGCGCAAGATATATTCTCGCCGACCCCGCGCCATGGCTTCGACAGGTGACACTTGAGCCGCTTCACGCGCAGGCGAAATCGCAGAAAGCACGGCAACGCCAATCCCGACCATTAGCGCCAAGCCAATAATCCGCCAGTTGAGGTTAATCGACCCCGGCTGGCTGCTTACATAGAGAGAATTCACCGTCGTGCCAAGCAGATTCACCGCTCCCACAGCCATGGCCCGGCCCAGCGGAAGCGCCAAGAGAGCCCCAACAACTCCGAAGAGAATTGATTCGCAGAGAAACGCGGCGAGAACTTCTCTGCGGCTCGCGCCCAGTGCCCGCAAGATCCCTATTTCCGGCCTCCGCCTGACTACAGAAACGGAGATCGTGTTGTAGATGAGGAACGCGCCAACTACCAGCGCGACATAGCTCAAGATCCGCAGATTCCAGCGAAATGCGGCCATCATGCGCCGGTTCTCTTCTGTGCCGCTCCCCTGTGGACGCACCTGCACACCATCAGGTAGTACCTGTCGCAAACGCTGCTGCCAAATCTCCAATGAAGGCTGATCGGGCACCCGAATCAGAATGCGATCCACTCGTCCAGTTCTGCTCAGCTCCTGTTGTGCCTCGGCGATGTCCATCAGCACGGCGTTGTCGCCCGCGGAACTTGGCAGCACGCCCCGCACCTTATATTCACGTGTGTCGTCGTTAATCTGTAACTTGATTTGGTCGCCCGCCTTGGATGCGAGCCGACGTCCCACCCAAACGCCGCTGCTCAAATCCGCTCCGCGCTCTGACCCATCGGCGAAATCCGGCAGCTTCCAGTCTCTGCTCATGCGATCGCCTGCTTCCGCGATCAGATCTAATCCGATCACCGGTACGGACTCGCCTGTTTGCGTAACCACGGCAAAGCCTTCGATCCTCGGACGCACCCGTATCGGGTACGGAAGCGTCGCCAGCTTTCCAACAAGGTCGTCGGGAACGCCACCCGTCGCGGTCACTTCGATTTCGGAATCGCCGGCAAGCGTTTCCACTGACGAGCGAAACGAACCTGCGGCCGCATCTCCCGCCAATTCGATCGCGATCACCACCGCAACACCCAGCGCAACAGCAAGTACAGTTGTCGCGGTGCGTATGGGTTCGCGAAACAGAGGTCGAACCATCAGCCTGAAAAAAAGGAGCAGGCGTGTCATTCAGCGGCGAAGGACCTCCTCGACCCGTCCATCGCGGAGCCGAACGATGGTGTCCGCCATCGCCGCCGCTTCCAGGCTGTGTGTGGCCATCAGCGTCGTGGTTTTGTGTTCCGTCGCAATTCGGCGCAGCAGGTTGAGGATCATGTCTCCGGAAGTTGTATCGAGGTTCCCGGTCGGTTCGTCGGCAAGCAGAACCCGTGGTGAATGGACGAGTGCGCGGGCGATGGCCACGCGCTGCATCTGCCCGCCGGAAAGCTGATGCGGCATACGATCTTCGCATCCGGCGAGTTCCACCCACCCCAGCATCTCTCGCGCGGCGGTGCGCCCAGTTGGCGATCCTGCCAGCAGCAACGGAAGCTCTACGTTTTCGATTGCGCTCAAGGTCGGCAAGAGTTGAAATGATTGAAAGATAAACCCAACTTTTTCCCGCCGTATGCATGTAAGTCCCGAGTCGTTCAAAGAAGAGGTTGGCGTGCCGTCGAGCAACACCCGCCCTGAAGTCGGAAAATCCATCGCTCCAGCCAGGTTCAGCAATGTCGATTTTCCGCAACCACTTCTGCCGACCAATGCAACGAACTCACCTTCTTCTATTCCAAGGGAAAGATTGTCAAGGGCGCGGACTTTTTGTCCATCGGCTAAGTAGTCCTTGCTGACTGCCTGGAATGACACAACGGGCATACCTGCAGTGAGCGTAGCAGAGCTACGGGATTCGGGCTTCATTTCCATCGCGATTAATCAGGCTAGCTTCAGAATATGGATGCTGAACTGGTCACGATCGCGCCGTTTTTCGCATCCAGCTACATGCAGTGGTTACTATACTTGAGTCTATTGACCCGGGATAATGAGGAGGGGACCAGCAATTGAGCGGCAAAAATGCAACTCTCGTGTTTTTGGCAGTGCTGCTGGTGGTTTCATTTGCACTGGCCTACTTTGTCGCTCGGCCATTTATTAAGCCAGTTGCTTTCGCCATCATTATCGCTGTCGTCTTCAATCCTTTGTACGAACGGATTCTGAAAGCTGTTAAAGGGCGGGGACGCGCCTCCCTGCTCACCATTCTTCTTGTCATCCTTCTATTTGCGATCCCGCTGACTTTTGTTCTAATCACCGCCAGCCGCCAGGCACTCGAGATCGCCCATTATTTTAGCCAGAGGAGTGCAGCCCAAGGCGGCTTCGTTCCCAGCATCATGAACCTCGCGGAACGCCATCTTGGATTCGTGACCCGGCATTTCGATCTTTCCTCCGTGAACTTGCGCCAGCAGATCGCATCGCATCTGAATCAAATCGGACTCAGCCTTCTCGGAAGCGGCGCCGCTCTGCTCGGGAACTTCGTCGGGCTTATCACCGACTCCGTTATAGCCCTTATCACAGCCTTTTTTCTTTTCCGCGATGGCGAACGCGTGGTCAAGAAAATCTCGGGGGTACTACCCCTATCCGCGGCGCAGGTGCACCGCTTGCTCAACGGGGTGACAGATGCGATCGTCGCGAATGTTTACGGCATGGCGGCCGTCGGCGCAGCACAAGGCCTGTTGACCGCGATCGGCCTGACGATCTGCTCCGTGCCGTCGGCGACCTTGCTTGGGTTATTGGCCGCGGTTTGCTCGTTGGTCCCAATCGTCGGCGCCGGTCTGGTCTGGGGACCAGCAGGCATTTACCTCATCGTGATCGGGCACGTCGCGAAAGGTATCTTTCTCCTGATTTGGGGAACCGTGGTTATCAGCTCCATTGATAACATCATTCGGCCGCTGGTGGTGCAGGGCCGCGTGCAGGCGCATCCCTTGCTGCTGCTGTTTGCCTTGATCGGCGGCGCCCAGGCATTCGGGCTGCTGGGAATTTTTCTTGGACCGGTCTTACTGTCGGTCATCAGCGTATTGCTGACAATCGTCTTCGAAGAAACCCGCGGCGTCCCATCTGAATCCAGCCGTGTTGCTACGCTCAGCGAATAGGCAGAGTACTGGTTTTCCGTTACTCCGGACAACATTCCCGCTGAAGTTTCATTCCAAAGTTCAAGGGATTGGAGCACATCCAGAGCACGTCCGTTCCTGCGTGCGTTGCGTTTCCCCGGTCCTGAATCTCGCTCGGATTCTTATCGGATTGCCTTTCTACCGAACGGCCAAAAGAGTTCCGTTTCTGATGCGCGGCGGGCTTTTGCCTGCAATTCTTTCTGTGCTGCTGCTTTCCACTTGTGTTTCCCTTGCGCAGGAGATACCCACACCTGCGAATCTGCTCCCTTCATACGAGGGGCAGACCGTTTCAACGGTTGAACTGGCGGGAAGGCCGGATTTAAGTCCCGATCAACTCGCGCAACTCAAATCTCTGGTGAAGCAACAACAAGGAAAACCGTTTTCTATGGACGACATTAGTGCAAGTGTAAGTGCGCTGAAGTCGTCCAGTCTTGTTCAAGACGTTCGGCTGGATGTCACGCCGGAAGCCAATGGGGTGCGTGTCAGCTTCGTGCTGCTGCCCGCTTATTTCATTGGTGTTTACGAATTTCCTGGTGCGCTGGGACATTATTCCTATTCGCGGCTTCTGCAAGTCGCGAATTATCCAATGGAAGGCCCATACTCCCCCATTGCGATTGTGAATGCGCAGCGGGCTCTAGAAACTCATTTTCGTCGAGGTGGGTTCTTCGAAGCGCAAGTGACAACCACGCTCGATCTCGACAGTACGCATCATGTCGTGAATGTTGCCTTCGCCACTGATCTGAATCGCCGTGCAAAATTCGGACACCTCACCATTGAAGGCGCTACTCCGGAAGAAGCCGTCCGGCTAAGAAACTCGCTGAAGGGTTGGATTGCGCGTTTTCGCAGGGTTGCCGTGCAGAAAGGAAAGAGCTACTCCTTTCACCGATTGCAGTCGGCCGAGCAGTACTTACAGAAAAAGCTGGCTGCCCAGGGATATCTTGCGGCGCAAGTGAAGATCGGAAAAGCTAGCTACACTGCTGAAAGCAATCACGCGGATGTTTCTTTCAATATCGTGCCTGGCCCCAAGATTCACGTTAAAGCTGTTGGCGCGCACCTGTGGGGACGGACTCTCCACCGCCTTGTTCCTGTTTATCAGGAGAATCTCTTCAATGCCGAAATGGTGCAGGAAGGCCGGCAGAACCTGCTCTCCTACTTCCAATCAAAAGGCTACTTCGACGCGCAAGTGCATGTTCACGTGAATCGGCAGCCGTCGCTCATCGACGTCGAATACAACATCGATCGCGGAAAGCGTCACGATGTCGTATCCGTCGCGGTGCACGGCAATCACGCACTCAGCACCGACAGCCTGATGTCTAACATTGTGGTGAAAAAGAAGTTTTTCATCAGTATGCTCGACCACGGGAAGTATAGCGATGCCCTGGTTACAACGAGCCTCAGGAACATCCGGGATGCTTACAAGAACGCGGGGTTTAGCGAAGTATCTGTCACGCCTAAAGTAAACCGGCCAGGGGGCAACATTGCTGTCGTATTTCAAATCGCCGAGGGTCCTCGGGACCTGGTGCAGTCATTCGATATCGAAGGAAACACATTGCCGGAATCGGAACTTGCACCCAAGGGATTGCAGATTGGCCCAGGCAAGCCGTATTCAGGATATCTTGTCAATCAGGATCGCAACCAGATCATGGCGCAGTACCTGACGCTCGGATATTTGACGGCTACTTTCGAAGCAAAAAGTGAGCCAGTCTCGAAGAACTCGCATGAATATCGTGTCGTGTACCACGTCCATGAAGGCCCACAGGTTAAGACCGCACGCGTAGTCACTATCGGACGCAATCAGACCAAGCAGCAAATGGTGAACACCGCGGTCAAGATCAAGCCCAATACGCCACTGAGCGAAGATCAGATGCTCTCCGCCGAAAGCCGTCTTTACAACCTCGGAATTTTCGATTGGGCCGAAATTGATCCGAAACAGACGGTCACCGATCAGTCAAACCCGGACGTGCTCATCAAATTGCACGAAGCCAAACGAAACACCATCACTTACGGCTTCGGATTCGAAGTCATTAATCGCGGAGGCAGCGTACCCGGAGGCACGGTAGCCCTGCCGGGTATTCCGCCAGTGGGACTGCCCAACTCGTTTCGGACTAGCCAGAAAACTTTCTGGGGGCCGCGCGGACTGCTTGAGTACACGCGCAAAAACATGCGTGGCCGCGCCGAGAGCTGGACATTCGGTGGATTCGCCGGACGATTGGATCAACGCGCTTACACGAACTATAACATTCCATCGTTTCGCGGTAGTAGCTGGTCGGCCACATCCAATGCGCAGTTCGAGCACGATAGTGAAAATCCGATCTTCACCGCCCGTATTGCCCGTGGCGGCCTGGAATTTCGCAAAGCCTTGGACGCAAAGAAGCAGAAGCTATTGTTTCTCCGCTACACCGTCCAAAGAACGGATCTCACTCGGCTGCTGATCCCGGCGCTGGTGCCACTAAGCGATCAGAACGTGCTGCTGTCGACAGTTTCTGCCTCCTACATTCGCGACACTCGCGATAACGCCCTCGACGCTCATAAAGGCATTTATCAGAGCTATGAGGTTTCTCTCACTCCGACTGCTCTGGGTTCCAGTGTGAACTTTGCACGAGCGCTTGGCCAGACCGCTTACTACAAGAACATTGGAATCGATAACATCATCTGGGCTAACAGCATTCGGCTTGGCCTCGAGGAGCCCTTTTCCAACAGTCACGTTCCGCTTAGTGAAGAGTTCTTTACCGGTGGCGGCAGCACTCTCCGTGGATTCCCGCTGAACGGCGCCGGTCCGCAACGAGTAATCGTGGCTTGCGGCAACCCCGGCGACCCTACGACCTGCTCCCAAATCCAGGTGCCGACGGGCGGAAACCAGCTTTTTATCCTAAACTCCGAATTCCGCATTCCCTTGCCCATTAAGAAAGGGCTGGGCGTTGTCGGTTTTTACGATGGCGGCAATGTATTCGCCCACGTGGGGTTCCATGACTTCCTCAGTAACTATTCGAATAACGTCGGCTTTGGAGTGCGATACGCCACGCCAGTTGGCCCCGTTCGGCTCGACATCGGCCGCAACTTGAATCCAATTCCCGGAATCAAAGCAACTCAGGTATTCGTGACACTGGGCCAGGCTTTTTAGTTCGGACGAGAGTTCCCGAAGCTGTTCCAGGCGTTGTGGGAGTGCTTTGTGAGCCGCAAAAGGATTGCCGCCTGGACGGCGGGTATTGCAGTCGGATTTGTTGTCCTCGTACTGGTCGTGGGCTACTTCGTATTACGCAGTTCAGCTTTTCACGAATATGTAATCTCAAAGGTCGAGCAGATCGCTGGGCAGAAGCTGGGAAGCCCTCTTGATATCCAGAGCTTCGACCTGCATCTCTCGAATCTAAGCCTCGATCTGAATGGAATCACTGTTCAGGGTAGCGGGTCCAGCCCCTATGGTCCTCTGCTTCAGATCGATCATATTGGGCTGAACGTCAAGATCATCTCAGTTCTACATCGCAAGTGGAACCTCAACAGCATCACCGTCGATCATCCGGTCGCGCACGTCTTCATCGACAAGGCTGGTGAAAGCAATATTCCTTCACCTCACAGCTCATCGAGTTCCCACACGAACATCTTCGATCTCGCCGTGAAGCATGCTCAACTGAATCGCGGCGAGGTCTACTTCAACGACCGGAAGGCAACACTCTACGCCGACCTGCACGACCTGCTCTTCCAGTCCTTCTACGGCGCCTCTGCAGGCGGAGAATATATCGGAAACGTCTCGTACAAGAATGGCAGCCTGCAATTCGGGAGCTACAATCCCTTACCGCATGATTTGAATGCGAGATTCGAAGCCACTCGCACGGAGCTGAAACTCTCGCCAGTTACTCTGCAACTTGGCGCTTCACAAATCCAACTGAATGCCGAACTGAAGGACTACAGCAGCCCATCCATACAGGCTTCTTATCGCGCCACACTTGTGGGCAGCGAGTTTCGTCGTGTACTCAACAATCCCGAGATCCCCACTGGCGACATCATGCTATCGGGAAATGTAAAGTACGTGAACGATGCCAACCGGCCCGCCTTGGATTCCGTTGTGCTGAATGGCGATATCAGCAGCAAAGAGCTTCTGCTGACCAGCGGCACCTATCGCGGTGTTATTCGTGATCTGGCCGCTCGTTATTCCGTTATGAACGGGAACGCTGCCGTCCAGAATCTGCACGCAATTCTTTTCGGCGGCACCCTCGCCGCCAATGTTGTCGTGCACGATCTTTCCGGGAAGCGCCAATCGCAACTGGATGCCCAGTTGCGCGGCATCTCGGTAGCTGAAATCCAGTCGCTTGCCGCAGCAGGCTTCACCCGCGACGTACATCTCAGCGGCGCAACGAATGCTGCAATCAAAGCCAGATGGAATGGATCCATGCAGAACCTGATCGCCACCGCTGACGCCGTTTTGCAGGCGCAGGTTACGCCGCACGAGACAGTTCCGGGTGTTGGACCTGCGCCGAGCTTTCCTGTTAACGCGCAGATTCATGCGCGCTACTTCGGCGACACAAAAGAGGTTTCGCTAACTCAGAGCTATTTGCACCTGCCACAAACATCGCTGAACTTCAATGGCACGGTCAGCAATCGTTCCAGCCTGCAGGTCGGAATGCAGTCTAATAATCTTCACGAACTGGAATTGATTGCGAACGCTTTCCGCCGTTCTTCCGATGGCATTCCACCCTCGCCTCTCGATCTGTATGGCACCGCGAGTTTTTACGGTACCGTGCGGGGGAGCACTACGAATCCGCATCTGCAGGGGCAGTTTGTTGCCGCGAATCTGCGTCTCAAGCAAAGCACGTGGCGCGTGATCCGCGCAAATGTAGTAGCGGATTCGTCCCAGTTGAGCTTACAAAATGGCGAAGCCGATCCGGCGCAGCAAGGCCGCATTGCGTTCTCCGTTCAAACCGCTCTTCACCAGTGGTCGTTTACGACCACCAGTGAATTCAACGTCCGCCTCAGCGCGTCGCACATTTCTGCTTCGGATCTGGCTCATGCAGCAAACTCCTCGATTCCAGCGAAAGGAACTCTGAACGCCAATATCAATATGCATGGGTCCGAGCTCAGGCCAGTTGGTCAGGGCACGGTCGTACTGTCGAACGCAGAACTGTCGTCTGAACCCATACAAGCCTTGACTTTAAGTTTCCGCGGGACAGGAAATGAAATTCGTGGAACGCTGGGTGCGCGTCTCCCTGCAGGTTCCGCGGTAAGCGAATTCACGTATTATCCCCGCCAGCAGGGCTATACCATGCTCCTGAAGGTAGCCAACCTGCAGCTTGGAAAACTAGAGCATGTGCGGGAACGTAATCTGAAGCTCTCCGGCGTGCTGAACATGAATGCCAGCGGCCGTGGAACTCTTAAAGATCCCGGCATCGCCTTTACGGCACAGATTCCTAACCTGCATTTCCAGGATCAGGACATTCGCGGACTTACGCTGACCGCTAATGTTGTTCATCATCTTGCAACCTTGGATCTCACGTCAGAAGCTGTGAACACCGGCATTCGTGCCCATGGGACCATTGGACTGACAGACGGTTATGAGGCGAATCTGCGCGTGGACACCGGCACCATTCCTCTGCAGCCGCTGTTGGCCACCTACGCGCCGCAGGCAAGCGATGCTACAGGACAAGCGCAATTGCATGCCACGCTGCGCGGTCCGCTAAAGAATAGAAACCTCATCGAAGCCCACGCGCAGATACCAGTACTCACGCTGAAGTATCACGCATTCGAAATCGGCGCGGTTCACCCAATCCTCATTGACTACACACGAGGCGCACTGGTGGTTCAGCGCTCAGAGATTCGCGGTACCGATACGGATCTGCAGTTTCAGGGAAGCATTCCAGCTCGCGCGTCAGCACCCTCTTCCCTTTTGCTGATTGGAAACATAAATCTCAGGCTCCTCCAGATTTTCCAGCCTGATCTTCGGAGTCGAGGGCAGATTCGCTTCAACATCAACTCCTTCGGCCAGCGCACAAATCCGAATCTGCAGGGCCAGATTCGAATCGAAAATGTCGGACTCACGTTTCCGGGTGCGCCACTTGGAATTCAGGCCGCCAATGGCGTGTTGACGCTGACTAACAAGCGTATCGATATCACAAGTTTTAACGGCCAGGTCGGAGGAGGAACGGTAACCGCGACGGGCGGCGTAGTCATCCGCCCAGCCCTTCAATTCGATGTTGCCGTGGCCGGTAACGGAATCACCTTGCTGTATCCAGCAGGCGTTCGTAGCGGCCTCGATACGAACCTGAGTCTTACAGGGAACATGCAGGCGGCATTACTCCGCGGTCAGGTTCGGCTTAACCGGCTTTCTTTTACCCCTGATTTTGATTTGTCTACCTTCACTTCCCAATTCAGTAACAATGTCTCCTCTCCGCCTACGGCCGGGTTTGCTAACAATGTTCAGCTCCAGGTGGCAGTACAGACTGGGTCAGGCCTCAACTTGGTCAGTCGAACGTTGAGCTTGCAGGGAGGAGCCAACCTCCGCATTCAGGGAACGGCCGCGGATCCTGTTGTGCTCGGTCGAGCGGACATCACAGGGGGAGACGTGATCTTCCTGGCAAATCGCTATGTAATTCAGGGCGGCAGTATTGCATTCGTAAATCCCGCACGCACTGAGCCCGTGGTCAACATCGCCGCGACCACGACCATCAATCAATACAACATCAGCCTGCGCGTAGAAGGACCTGCAGATCGCTTGCGCACCACTTACACTTCAGATCCGTCATTGCCGCCCGTCGACATCATCAACCTGCTCGCCTTCGGAAAAACAACGGAAGCCCAAGCAGCAAATGCCAACGCTGGCGGGAGCTTGGGTCCAGAGTCGGTGCTGGCATCGGGGATTAGCAGCCAGATTGCCGGCCGCCTTCAGAAGATTGCGGGAATTTCCCAGCTGTCAATCGACCCTGTACTGGGGCCGAACCAAGGCGCCCAGGGCGCGCGCGTCACCATTCAACAACGCGTCACCGGCAATCTGTTCGTGACCTTCTCGACAGATGTCACTTCGACGCAGCAGCAGATCATTCAGGTGCAGTACAACCTGAACCGCCGCTGGTCCCTGAGCGCTGACCGAGATCAAAACGGGGGCTTCGGTTTCGATGCCCGCGTGCACAAAAACTTCTGATTACACAGCTCGAACCGCACGGCGACGTATAGGCGTTGTAGCTTTCGCATGGAATCGCTTTTCGGTTAGCCATTTGCCAAAGGCTGGACCCAGGTTCGCGATAGAATCGGCTACCGGTGCAAGCGCACACACTACCAACGCAAAAACAGCGCCCACAACATTGATATACATCAGGACCCGAAACAGCATGAGATCACCCCACCAGGTCTACGCTGTAAGTCTCGGGGGAGAGTGTAGCGATACTAGGCAGCGTGCACTTCAAAGGCCAGCCGAAGTCGCCGAAATTTCAGCCACTTAGAAACGGCAACGCCATCCGGCATGTGCAAACCATTGCAGTGGATTGGTCGCTTAATGGGAATGGGAATGTCTCGACCTCGTCTACTTGACGCTAACCGGAACGGCAACTGTGCCAATATGCCCATTGAAGTTGTTCTTAATGGCGATTTTGATATGGTATTCACCGGGACTCAGATCGAGATCCCGGGTGAATCCCAGACCCACCTGCCTCAACTGCTTTACCACGTCGGGATTGAACTGACCGCCGGCACGATCAACGGACTGGGCAACTTGCTTTCCCGTCGAATCGTACGCCGTCAGCACGACATCAACGTTCACAGATGATGTCGCGTCATCGATCGTATCCGTGTCGGGAGGTAGCGTAATTCGGAATGAGACCTTTTTCTTGTCAGCAGCCGGGTCGATGCCCTTCATGGTGGCAGCGAAACGCACCCCGCTATATTCGATTGGCGAGCCCAGGGCGGTAATGAGATTTTGCTTCTCCCAATCGTCTTTCTCGGTCGCATTTGGCCAGCTGACGCCACCGGCGGGCGCGAATTCTTTTCCGGCCCCGCGGACCTTTACATTTATCCGGCGATAGGGAGCTTTGTTGTCATCGGTGTAGCCGAGTAAGTAAAAATGCGAGGAATCCGCAGCGGCGGTTGTTACGAACGGCACAATATCATTAACCATGAGCAACGGCCGTCCGCCTGTGATCTCAGCCAGGGATAGTACGGCGGCCCGTGTATCGATTGCCTGAGTGGAACTCAGACCGCCGGGAATATTCTGGCTAACGCCCAATGGTCCCACCCCTTGACGTCCCTGGTCACCCACAATCAGCGGATACACCGCTACGTTGTTTGCATCCAATGACGCCTGCGTAGCGCGCCACAGATCGTTGAAGCCTTTGATCTCTCGATCTGACATAGAAGACTCGCCCGCGGGCATGCTTTGGCCGTTCAACGAAGCGCCGCTGGTGATGTTCTCCTCGATTACAAGCTTCCCGTCTTTGACATTAACGCTGAATGGCAGGTTCTCCACCATCCACACCAGGCTCTTGCGTCCGGGAAAACCTGCCGATGCCTGGGCGATTTGTCCCATGGCCTCGAAACTTCGCACCGGCATCAAGCGCAAAGGACTCATGATCGGCGTGGGATTCGAATCCGCACCCCGCAGAAAAGCCACCATCTTCTCCGCATCGGTTGCAACCGCCGAGTCTTCGGATAACTTCTTGGCTTCCGCGCTCCCGCCCTTCATCCGGGCTTCCGCCACTTCGATTGCCTGGGTCGTCTGCTCCGGCGACAAGCGGAAATCGTGGTAGACGTGCAGGCCGCTCATGGAGTTCGTCAGCAACCAACCTGATTGATGGTTTTCCGCGAGCTGGTGCAGCGCGTTCACACACTGCTGCCGGATGTTCGATTCATCGGCTAAGCGCGTGTGGACGGTATCGAGCACCAGAATGACCATCCCTGAAGTCGAAGGAGCATTGAAGCCATTACTGTACTGGCCAAAAGTGGTTTTATACGGGGGAGCAGGGGAAGGCTTCGTGTCGATGTCGCGAACACTCGTGAGGGTTTGTGGCTTGCCGTTTACTTCCAGCGTGAAGTCGGCTTGTTGCAGTCCTGTAAGGGCCTTACCAGAGCCGTCCAGCACCACGACGGGAACGGTTACCGCGGCAGGTGGACTGGGTGGGGCGTCTTGCTGTTTTTTTTCTTTCTTTGCGGCGGCGCCGGAACTGGTCAAAAAGACGAGTAAAACAACAGCCGCTAGAAACTCAAGACGCTTGTGACGCCCCAGGAGCCCCAATCCAGTCACCATGATGCCGCAGCCTTCCTCGGCAAACGATACATGCCGTAACTACCGCGGCATTATATCCGCAGCAGAGAGGCAGGATGCAATCCGCATCAGTCGTTCCAAAAACTTCACCAGACCGTAAGTGTCGCTCGGTCAACCCATTCGTGGTACCCGCGGCCCGAGGCATTCACGTCGAGCTGCCACTGTGCTCCAAGATTGTTGCCCCATCCCAGGTTCTTTGCGTATTGCGTCTGGTTGAGCGTGTAAACCTTTCCATCAACGATCAGTTTCACGTAGGTGTAACTGTGGTTGTTGTGGTTCGTCGTCATGTACCACTGGATGTGATGCCACGTGCCGGGAGCAAACTTCGGGCACGGAATATTCGTGTGCAGCCAGTGACCGCTCGCTTCGCTCCAGGTGTCCCACACACCGGCGGCATAGTTGCATTCAGTACCGATCATGTAGTTGTAGCCGTTCAGGAACTGGAAGGCATCGAACTCAAGAGCCTGAGCCGCAGTAAGAGACGCAGAGTCCAACTGAACGTAGAAATCCCAGAGGAAGTTAGTGACGGTATTGATGGCGCCCATTTTCTTGAACCAGAGCGAATTCCCCCACACGCCGTCACGATACAGTTCCATGCTACGTCCGTCCATGGAAGGCGAAGTCTGGTTAAAAGCTTGCCAGTAACCGCCGCTGCCGCTACCCCCAGCACACGCAGTGGATCCGCACGCACCCCAACCGCTGGTCATCTGGTCGATGTTGCTGAAAACTTTGGCATAAGATGGCGGAGTCGGCATTGGGCCACCGGTCGCAGGAGGGTTGCCGCCGGTAGGAGCGCCACCACCTCCCACATTGATGCTGATCGTACGGTCGCCGTACGCTCCGGTGCTGTCCCAGGCGCGGACCACAAGCTGGTGTGTGCCCGCAGAGGCGCTAACGTTCCCACTGATATATCCCGTCTTCCCGGCCGTATACACGTTCACGCTGTCCAGATACGCATGCCATCCAACAATCGGATACCCACTCGACGCAGAGGCCTGCAGGGTGAACGTGCCTCCTACAGTCGAGTTTGCGGCAGGAGCAGAAAGATTAACGGTGACTGCAAAGCAGTTCGAAGCAAGCAAAGCGAGCAGCAGGAAGAGGAATTTTTTCATGGAATCTCCAGCGGTGATTAAGAATCGGGTTGCCGCGCTAGAACGGCTGCCGGGATCAACTATCAGCTACACCGGAGATTCGGCGAATTAGCAGAAACCCCTAAGGAACTTAGGATAAGGCATCTATCCGGGCATAGGCCAACTAAGCGAAATTCGGCCAGAATCCGCCCATTTGGCCGCCTCGAGAACAGGCGTTGCGAACAGATGAACGTCCATTCGTGAACCTCCCTGCGCCGATTCGCTTGGATCATGGCCTTACGACCGAAAAGATACCCGACTGTATATGGGTCAAACCTGAGCGCCGGTGCGAACTGGAACTCTTTGAACGTACCCGGGGCAGCCGTCTGCGCCATGCAGCGTTCAGACGCATGCTTGGGTAACCGTAGGCAGCAGCCAGTTCGCGGAAGCACGAAATTTGACCTCTGTTCGCCCCGACGGATTACACTGTCGGGCATGAAGATTCTCGTTATTTTTGCGGCACTTATGATTGGCGTGAGCGCTATTCCCGAAAATGCCTCTGGGGCGGAGTTTGGCCCCAGTAACCCTTTTTATGCGCCGAGCAAACTACCGTTTGAGGCGCCGCCGTTCGACAAGATCAAGGACGATGATTACCAGCCGGCAATTGAAGCCGGTATGGCGCAGCAGCAAAAAGAAATCGAGGCGATCGCCAACAGTTCTGCGGCTCCCACTTTCGACAACACCTTCGTTGCCATGGAAAAGAGCGGACAGCTGTTGCAACGTGCAATGTCGGCCTTCTTCGCGGTGGTGAGCGCCAATACGAACCCAACGCTCCAGAAGGTTCGCAGTGTCGAAGCGCCCAAACTCGCCGCCCATCAGGACGCGATCTATCTGAACCCGAAATTGTTTCAGCGGATTAAGACAGTTTATGACCAACGCCGTTCGCTTAAGCTCAACCCGGAGCAATTGCGATTGGTGGAACGCACCTACGAAGAATTTGTGCATGCCGGGGCAAATCTCACCGACGCCGATAAAGCAAAACTCAAGAAATTAAACGAGGAGCTCGCGACGCTCTCCAACGAATTCAGCAACAAGCTGCTGGCTGCCACCAAGGAAGGCGCCTACGTCACCACGGATAAGGCGGCGCTAACTGGGCTGAGCGATGCTGAAATCAACGCGGCTTCACAGGCTGCGAAAGGCCGCAAAGTCGAAGGCTATGTCCTTCCGCTGCAAAATACGACGCAACAGCCGGATCTGGTAAGCATGACGAATCGGTCCACCCGGCAGACAATCTTCGATAACTCTTGGAACCGCGCGGAACATGGCGATGCGAACGATACGCGCGAGACCATCGCGAAAATCGCGCAGCTGCGCGCACAAAAGGGAAAATTGCTGGGCTTCCCGAACTTTGCCGCATGGAAAATCGAAGACCAGATGGCAAAAACACCGCAGGCGGCCCTGAAATTTATGGATGAACTGGTGCCGGGTGCCACCGGCAAAGCGGCGCGCGAAGAACAGGATATCCAGGCAGTCATCGATAAACAGAATGGCGGATTTAAGGTCCAGCCGTGGGATTGGGAGTTTTACGCAGAGCAGGTGCGCAAAGCAAAATACGACCTCGACGAAGATCAGGTTAAGCCCTACTTCGAACTGAACAACGTCCTCGAGAATGGTGTTTTCTATGCGGCGACCCAGTTGTACGGGATCACGTTCAAGGAACGGCACGATCTTCCGGTTTACACGCAGGCGATGCGAGTTTTTGAAGTATTGAATGCCGACGGCAGTCCGCTGGCATTGTTCTACTGCGACTACTTCAAACGCGATAATAAGCAGGGCGGCGCATGGATGACGAACTATGTCGACCAGTCAAAACTGCTGGGCACCAAGCCGGTAGTCGCGAACGTCGCTAACTTCGCTCCTCCCGCACCAGGAGAGCCCGCGCTGATCACCTCCGATGACGTTCGAACCATGTTCCACGAATTCGGACATGCACTCCACGGCATGTTCTCCAACACCGAATATCCGAGCCTTTCCGGAACCGCTACGGCGCGTGACTTCGTAGAATTCCCATCGCAATTCAACGAACATTGGGCAACGTACCCGTCCGTTTTCGAGCACTACGCAAAGCATTACAAGACCGGCGCGCCGATGCCCAAGGAATTGGTCGAGAAGATTGAGAAGGCAAAAACATTTAATAAAGGGTATGACACCACGGAATTGTTGGCGGCTGCCGAACTCGATATGAAGTGGCACACGCTCCCAGCTTCAGCTCCTCTGCAAAATCCTGACACGTTCGAAAAAGATTCACTGGAGAAAATCAATCTTTGGATCAGCTATGTGCCGCCACGCTATCGCTCCAGCTATTTTGCGCATATTTGGAGCAGTGGATACTCGGCAGGTTACTACGCGTATCTCTGGACACAGATGCTCGCCGACGATGCGTACCAGTGGTTCGATGAACATGGCGGCCTAACTCGCGCCAATGGTGATCGCTTCCGCAACATGGTACTTTCGCGCGGCAACACCGAGGATCTCGAGAAGATGTACGAGACCTGGCGTGGCAAGAAGCCTAGCGTCGAACCCATGCTGAAGTATCGCGGCCTTGCGCCAGACGGTGGCGGGCAGTAGAGTCCCGCCACGTTGTATCTTATGCTCCGTGGGTAGCTGAAAACTTGTGTCATGGCCTTTTACGCGGAGAGTTTGCCGGCCGAGCTCGCCAGCTTTCGCGACTTCAGGAAGTCCTGTACCAGAAAACCGATGGCCGCTGACAGGATCGAACCTCCAACTGTCAACATCAGGGAGCGCGCATACATAAGAAATCCAGAACCGGATTCCTTCGCTTCTGACACTTCTACAGCCCGCTGGTTCTGAACATTCAGAAACAGCTGGCTGCGGGTCGCGCTCAGATACAATCGAGTCTTTTGATTGGATTCGAACTGGCCTTTATACCGGCGCGTCTCATCGAAGCCATCTGCCGCTGACTGCACGCGAACTTCGACTTCGTGAAGCCCTGAAGAGATGTTTAATGTTCGCGAGAACGTCTCGACCCGGCTTCCAAACAACGCGTAGCGCTTTCGCGTCGATCCACTGAACTCTTGTCTGAATTGCAGGCTGCCATCCAGCCAGACCGACACTTGTGCTTTGCGAAAGGGATGCGAGCCCGTAATGATTAGTAACGCCGATCCAGCGGTGAGCCAGAAATAAACCGAGACTAGAAACAGGATACCGAGGCTCGCGCCCAGGCCGATTCGCACCTTTACCGGCACGCGATCAGCAGCACGTGACAGCAGGTGCGACTCGCGCCATAAGCGATTCCTGGCAACTTCCAGCGCCGAAACCTGCGAGCCCGAATCGGGAAGACGCCATGACCTGTTGATTTTCATACGATTTCGCTTCGGCTCTCCAGTTACGAACGTACTCTCTCGCAAGGACCTTCGTTTCGCCGCATCCAGAACGAGCAAGGCCAGACGTTGTACCCGTCGTATGTTGGTGTAAACGTGCGCAGATGCTTGGGCATGCGCAGATAACTGTCTCGCCAGTGCGGGATGGCTCGCTGTAATTCCGCCCGATGCGCGATATGGACCGCGCTACTCGACCAAAGAACGTCGAAACATGAGTTGAACGCCAGAAAGGCCTGCAACATGTACTGCTCTGCCCAGAAGCAGAGATTGTGCATCACGAACTGGCGCGGATAATCCGCCGGCAGAAACACATCATGAACGTGAACGATGACACCGGGGCGAAGCCGAGGCAGAATCTCGAGGTACTCGTAGAGGACGTCGCTCCCAACCGTAACTACATGACTGGAATCGAGAAAGAGAATGTCGCCTTCATTTAGCCGGTCGAAGAATTCAAGCGGGATCTGCTGCACCGGGCGTTCGATCAACCTCGTCAAACCCTGAAGCCCAGACCGCAGCACAGGATCAGGGTGCGGTTCGACGCAGAATAGTTTCCCGGGATGGCCTTCCTCTGCATTGCATTTCATCGCCGCTGCCGAAAGCCGCGTGCTGTTGCCGCCGCCGATTTCAATCATCCTTCGTGGTTTGTAGTGACGCACCATGCAATAAGCAACTTCAGCATCGATCGTCTCAAAAAAACCATTATTCAAGTGAAATTCGGTCGGATCTTCTGACGCGGATTCCGGGAAATGCAACTCCTCGCCATACTCCAGCACGAAGGACTGCAACCGTTTGAGTTGCTGATCGAGACCTAGATCGACGCCCACCATTCGAGAAAGTGCCTGCCAGTCGCGTAATTCCAACTGCCTGAAGTCGGGAATGGGCCAATAGAAATGATTCGGCGTCAGGTTCACACCGATCCTCTGCATCATCCGGAAACCAGCGGCGAAGATGGTACGCATCCACGGATGCCGCGTAATGCCTTTGCGTTCTGGCTTCGGGGTTCCTGGACCAAGTGGCGGAAAGACTGGAATAGCACGAAGAGTTTCCCCGGTAATGCCAGTTCCTGGACGCGTAACGGGGCGGGTTGTCGCAAAGTCGTGCATCATCTCCTCGAGGGCAATCTACCCCGCAGTAATGTGCGGACGCTCATTGATGAACGCCGCTTTCTCTTTTTTTTTGCAGTGAATGCTTCTAGTTCGACGCTAGCCGCCGCCGTGGGTTTGCCAATCGTGACAAACACTTCAAACTTGAGTGAAGTGTTTGCTCAACGGAAAGACTCTGAATAGGATAGAAGCCCAGAGATTCGTCGGTCACCTCGAGGCCAAATTGCAAACCAGACCATTGCTGTCGAGCACCATTGGTGCCTTTGCGTTCATCTTGAGTTCATCTGTATTTGCCCAAACAAGCGCTCCTCCTGCGTTTTCGCCGCAGGTTTTACAGGACTTGAGCCGGGTACAACAGGCCGCTCTCACCAGTGATTACGGATATCAGCGCGCTGCTTATCTGTCCGACAACATTGGACCGCGATTAAGCGGTTCCCCTCAATTCCAGCAGGCAGCCGAATACATCTCGAAACAGATGCGCGACCTGGGACTGGAAGTCACAATGGAAAAAGTGATGGTTCCACACTGGGTGCGAGGCGTGGAATCGGCACAACTGGTCGAATTTCCAGGGCAGGCGCCTAATACAACCCAAAAGATGGTTGTCACAGCACTGGGTGGTAGCGTCGCCACTCCCGCCGATGGAATCGTCGCCCCCGTTGTTGTTGTCCATAACACGGACGAATTGAACCATCTCGGCCGCGAGAGCGTCGCTGGCAAGATCGTGCTGTTCGACGAGCATTTCGACGAGCGCATGGCGGCTGAGGGCTACGGTCTGGACGCCTACGGCGAAGCAGTGCAGTATCGCAGCTCCGGCCCCTCGGAGGCTGCGAAACTCGGAGCCGTTGCCGCTTTAGTTCGCTCCGCAGGACGCGGATCCTTTCGCCTTCCCCATACAGGTGGAACACACTACACAAAGGGTGTCCCGAAAATTCCAGCCGGAGCCTTGACTGCTGAAGATGCGGACCTGCTCCAAAGGCTCTCGAATCAGGGCACGGTCAAAATGCGCCTGACACTTACACCGCAAACTCTGCCGGACGCCGTTGGATACAATGTCATCGGAGATCTGCGTGGCAGCGAACATCCCGAGCAGATCGTGATCATGTCGGGCCATCTCGATTCCTGGGATCTTGGCACTGGCGCCATTGATGATGCTGCGGGAGTCGGTATCGCACTGCAAGCAATCAAAGTCATCAGAGATCTCGGATTGAAGCCGAGCCGCACGTTGCGCGTGATTGCTTGGGCAAATGAAGAAAATGGCCTGAGAGGTGGAGCCACGTACGCACGCGAGCATGAAACCGCATTGGCAAATCATTACGCGGCGGTCGAGAGCGATTTAGGTGCTGGTCATCCGGTGGGCTTTTTCTTTACCGGTGGTCCGGCAATCAAGGACATCCTGAAGCCGGTCTCGAACGTGCTCGAAAACTCTGGTGCTGGATTAGCCTATCAGACGGACGAGACTGGCTCGGACCTGATCCCCATGGGAGTGCGCGGTGTGCCGACGTTTGCTCCCATCCAGGACAATCGTACCTACTTCATTTACCACCACACACCGGCGGACACCTTCGACAAGATCAACCTAAAGGAATTCCAGGAAAACGCGGCAGTAATGGCAGGGCTGGGATACGCGCTCGCGAACTCCACAGCTGCTCTCCCGCGCGCCACACGGCCAATGCCGGAATGGCTAAAAGAAGAAGATCAGACCTATTCGAACGCATCTATGCATTAGTATCTTTTGCCGCAACGAGGCACGTATGAAAGTTGGATTCATTGGGCTGGGCCGCATGGGTGCACCCATGGCGCGCAACCTGTCGAAGGCCGGACACGAACTTACAGTGTACAACCGCACTCGTAGCAAGGCCGAGCACCTCGGAGTTCAAGTCGCAAACACCGCGGCAGATGCGGCACGCAGTGCTGAAATCGTGATCACGATGCTGGCGGACGATCACGCGCTCGAGAACGTCGTATTCGGACACGAAGGCATTGCAAGTGCAATGCAGCCCGGCGCAATCCACGTTTCCATGAGCACAATCAGTGTGGCGCTTTCCCAGCGATTGGCGAAGGAGCATCGCGAACGCAAGCAGGCGTATGTCGCCGCGCCCGTGTTTGGCAGGCCGCAAGCCGCGGAAGCCGTGAAATTGTTTGTTGTGGCGGCGGGCGATCCGACGATGGTGAAAAAATGCGAACCGCTGTTCTCCGCTCTCGGTCAGCGGACATTCTTCATGGGCGATCAGCCGGAAGAGGCCAACGTGGTGAAGCTCAGCGGCAACTTCCTGATTGCCTCTGTCATTGAGTGTCTGGGCGAAGCACTCTCGCTGGTTCGCAAGTACAACGTCGATCCCGAGAAATATGTAGAGATGTTGACCAGTACCCTTTTCTCAGCCCCTGTCTATAAGACCTATGCCGACCTGATCGTAAAGGAACAATTCGAACCCGCAGGCTTTCGCCTTCAACTTGGTCTGAAAGATGTCCGCCTCGCGATGGCGGCTGCCGAGGCGCAAGCGGTTCCGATGCCGGTGGCGAGCGTCATTCGCGACCATGCGCTTGAAGGGATCGCGAACGGCATGAGCGACAAAGACTGGTCATCGCTGGCGCAGGTAGTAGCTTCCAATGCAGGACTGAATGGACGAAAGTAGAAGCGCCGACTCTGCCAGCTTAACTACGTCAAAACAATCTTCAATCCCTCAGCGCGGTTCCGGTATTCCCACCTCACTGCTGGTCCTCATGTCGGTTGCTGCCGGCGTGGTCGTCGCGAACCTGTATTACAACCAGCCACTACTTTCGCTCATGGCGCACACCTTCGCCCTAGCGCCGCAATGGATCGGGCTGGTTCCCACGTTGACGCAGATTGGCTATGCGGTTGGAATGTTACTTTTCATTCCACTCGGCGACGTAGCGGACCGGCGCCAGTTGATTCTGACGATGTCCCTGTTATCGATCGGCGCGCTCGCCATTACTGCTTTAGCTCCGTCGTTCACGGTGCTCGCGATCGCGAGCCTTGCCGTTGGAGTCTTTTCTATTGTGCCCCAGTTGCTAGTTCCACTGGCCGCGTACCTTGCCCGACCGGAAGAACGTGGTCGTGCCGTGGGCGACGTCATGAGTGGGTTGCTGGTAGGCATCCTTGTCGCGCGTACGGTGGCAGGCACAATCGGGCAGCACGTGGGATGGCGCGCGATGTATTGGGCCGCGAGCGGAATCATGGTCCTGGTCACAATCGCACTGTGGGTGATGCTTCCCAATGTTCCCGGCGAATCGGATCATTCGTATGCGGAGTTACAACGGTCTCTATTGCAGTTGATCCGCAAAGAACCGGTACTGCGCGAATCGGCGTTTTCCGGGGCTATGCTGTTCGCGACCTTCAGCGCATTCTGGGCAACACTGGTTTTCCTGCTGGTGAATCCGCCCTACCACTACGGCAGCCAAGTCGCCGGATTGTTTGGTCTCGTAGGCGTGATCGGAGCAGCAGCAGCACCGGTCGCGGGCCGCATGGCGGACAAGCGGGACCGGCGCTCCAATCTACGCGTTGCGATTGTGGTGGTGATGGTGGCCTTTGCGGTTCTGCTGATCTGGCCACGCAAACTCTGGGGACTGATTGTTGGCGTCATCCTGCTGGATGCCGGCGTGCAATCGGGGCAAGTCACCAACCAGTCGCGTATCTACAGTCTTACGCCAGAAGCGCACAACCGGCTGAATACCGTCTATATGGTTACGTATTTTACTGGTGGAGCGCTCGGCTCTGCGGTCGGAACGCTGGCCTGGGATCATTGGCACTGGCCGGGCGTTGCGGTTTCTGGGCTGACCTTCTGCACAGCAACAATGGCAGCGCTGTTGCGGAAGAGAACGCCGGAACGAAGTAGCCGTTAGGGGCGGCGTCGCCTATTTTTCCGGCTACCCTCGGTGCACCTGTGCTGACTTAGCTGGCCTGCTTATCGGAAAATTCGTCTTCGCTCGGATCCGGGATAGTCGATGGCGGATCGCTGGTGGGAAATGAATCTTCCAATGTCTTATCCAACGTTCTCTCGCGCACGTCTTCCTGTTCTTCCTGTTTTTGCTTTTCGCTCTTTACCAGCTTCGGACCACGCCGGCTACCGCGCTCTTCCGAATTGAAGGTTGAAATCTGCGGATCATCTTTCTTCTGCGCTTCTGCCATGGTCGCCTCGAATCGTGCCAATCACCAGTTGGAAGCGCGTTCTTCCGTCCTGGTTGGCTTCGGCTCCGCCCCGACGACGGTTGCGAAATCGACTTTGGGAAGATGTAAGATGATGGGCTGGAATTTGTCTCTAAGGAGCGTGATGCGCCATCTTCCGCCGTTTATCTCGCTAGTGTTTCTCGCCACTATCTTTACTGTTGGAGCCGCTTCCGCCGAACCGCAGCCTTCGCCGCTGATCGCCAGCATCGAAAATCGTAAAACGATAAGCCTCAACGGGACCTGGCACTACATTGCCGATCCCTACGATAACGGCTATTACGATTATCGCCATCATCCGCGCAAGGATGGGTACTTCCTGAATGCGCAACCGAAATCGCCCCAGGACTTGATCGAATACAACTTTGAAAAATCGGATACGCTCCAGGTCCCAGGCGATTGGAATAGCCAGAGAAAAGAGCTGTTCATGTACGAAGGAACGGTCTGGTACGAGCGAAGCTTCCTCTATCACAAACCGGCGGATAAGCGTACTTTCCTCAGTGTGGGCGCGGCCAATTATGAATCGCGCGTATGGGTGAACGGCACCGAAGTATGCGCGCACATTGGCGGCTTCACGTCGTACAACTGCGAGATCACTGATGCAGTGAAAGATGGCGATAATTTCGTGGTCATTTATGTGAACGACAATCGCCACGCGGATGCCGTCCCTACCGTTAATACCGACTGGTGGAATTACGGTGGCCTCACTCGTGATGTGGAACTGGTGGAAGTCCCAAAAGTGTTTCTGCAGGATTACTTCCTGCAACTGCAAAAAGGGTCTCAGAGCGAGCTCGCTGGATGGGTGAAGGTGGACGGCGGCTCGCGTCCCGTGACGGTTCGTATCCCCGAACTGCATATCGAAAAGCAGATTCAGACTGACGCAAATGGCTACGGCCGAATTGTGCTTACCGCCGCAGGACTTACCCTATGGTCGCCTGATACTCCCAAGCTTTACGACGTGGAGTTCGATGCCGGAGACGACGTCGTCCACGATCAGATCGGTTTCCGTACCATAGAAGTGCGCGGGCAGGACATCCTGCTGAACGGCAAGCCGATCTTTTTGCGCGGAGTTTCCGTCCACGAAGAAGCTCCGTATCGTTCCGGACGGGCATTCAGCACCGACGATGCGCGCACGCTCCTGGGTTGGGTAAAGGAGATGAACGGCAACTACGTTCGTCTAGCTCATTACCCGCATAATCGCAACATGACGCGCATGGCCGATCGCATGGGCCTGCTGGTGTGGTCGGAGATTCCCGTCTACTGGACCATTGACTGGAGCAATCCTGCGACCCTCGCCAACGCGAAGAATCAACTGACGGAAGAAATCACGCGCGACAAAAATCGCGCGGCAATCATCATCTGGTCGATGGGCAATGAAACCCCGATCAGCGATCCTCGCATGGCCTTCATGCGGGAACTGGTAAAGACGGCGCGCGGCCTGGATCCAACACGTCTGATTTCAGCGGCGCTCGAGACCCACTACTCCGAGCCCAACGTCAAAATGATCGACGACCCGCTCGGCGCCGACCTCGATGTGATCGGGTGCAACGAGTACGTTGGCTGGTACGAGCGCAAGGCGGAAGATGCAGATCACATTACTTGGAGAACGCCGTACGATAAGCCCCTGATCATGACTGAATTTGGTGCCGACGCCGAGTTCGGGTTGCACGGCTCTCCCGATCAACGCTGGACGGAAGAATTCCAGGAAAATGTCTATCGTCACCAGATCGTAATGCTGAACAAAATTCCTTTCCTACGCGGAACGACGCCGTGGATCCTGATGGATTTTCGCTCGCCTCGCCGCGTTTTACCTGTCGTACAGGATTTCTACAACCGCAAGGGCTTGATCTCTGATCGGGGCCAGAAGAAAAAGGCCTTCTATGTGATGCAGGAGTTCTACAAAGAAAAGAGTTCATCTCACTGAAGATTAGAACAAAACACAGTGCGAGACACAGAGGACTCGGAGAAATGAGGCAAGCCGGATTGCTTCCGGGGAGTTCACAAGACTGAATTCTCTACGCTGCTCCGCCTGCTCCGTTTTGCGCTAGATGCTTTTAATCTCATCGTCATTGGCGGCAATGGGAAGAGCGGTGTATCGTTATCTCGCTCGCACCGGACGTCTATGATCGGGCGGGCGTTGGTCATGCTTGGGGCCTCGCACTCGCCGAATTTCACGAGGAGGATTTATGCCGAAGTCTAAGTCTGTTCTGCTGCTGCTCAGCGTATTGTTGCTACTCATTTTTGCAGCGTGCAATAAGAAACCCGAAGCCACGGATAATTCCCAGCAACAGCAACCGCCCGCGACTTCGGCTGACAACAATGCCGCATCTGGTAGCACGCAATCCGCAGCGCCTCCGTCGAATGCCTCTCCTGCGCCGATGCAGGCGGAAAGAGCCCCCGCGGAAAGGCCTGCTCCACCCAAACCAAAGATCGTTCCTGCCGGAACTGTTCTTCGCGTGCGTCTGACAGACGCGGTCGGATCCAAAATCAGCCAGAGCGGACAGAGCTTCACGGGCAGCCTCGTCGATCCAGTCGTGGTTGGCGGTGAAACTGTCATCCCTGCAGGATCAAGTGTGTCGGGCGAAGTGACGAGCGCAAAGTCGGCAGGTCGCTTCAAAGGAGCCGCCGAGTTGGCGATCACTCTCACGTCCGTCACTGTGCATGGAGTGCCGCATTCCGTAGCCACCTCAACCATCGCGCAGTCCTCTACCGGCAAAGGCAAGCGCAGTGCTGCGATGATTGGTGGTGGAGCGGGCGCAGGTGCGTTGATTGGAGCGTTGGCCGGCGGTGGAAAGGGAGCCGCCATCGGAGCGCTGGTCGGAGGCGGAGCAGGAACAGCTGGCGCCGGTCTGACGGGCAATCGTGAAATAACGCTGCCTGCCGAGTCCGCTGTAAGCTTTAAGCTGACGCAGTCTTTGCGGTTGGACAAGGGCAGCGCAGAATAGCTCTTACAGAAAGGCTGATCGATTAAGGCGGCTGGCGGGCCGCCTTTCTTTTCGAATTCATGACTAACCTGGAATTCACAGTTGTGGTCGGCGGCGGGTCCTTTCTTGCCGGCTTTCTTGGCGCGCTTACTGGCTTGGGTGGAGGCGTAGTTGTCGTTCCAATGCTGGTATTGCTGCTCGGGGTCGACATCCGCTATGCCGTCGGCGCTTCCCTCGTTTCCGTGATTGCAACCTCTTCCGGCGCAGCTGCTGCCTACGTTCGCGAAGGCTATTCCAACATTCGCATCGGCATGTTCCTGGAAATTGCCACCACTATCGGGGCCGCCGTAGGAGCACTTATTGCCACGCGAGTCTCCGGTGCTGCCATCGGCTTCGTCTTCGGACTGGTGCTCCTGTATTCGGCAGTGCTCTCGCGAAAGGATCCCTCGCAGAAAGTTGTCAACCATCCCCCAGATGCGCTGGCGACCCGCCTGCGGATGAACGGCACGTATCCAACTCCTTCAGGACCGCAATCCTACAACGTATACCAGGTGCCGGGGGGGTTCGGCCTGATGTTCGGCGCTGGCGTGCTTTCAGGATTGCTGGGAATCGGTTCAGGCGCAGTGAAAGTACTCGCCATGGACCAGGTCATGAAGATTCCGTTCAAGGTCTCTACCACCACGAGCAATTTCATGATCGGGGTAACGGCAGCGGCAAGTGCCGGTGTCTACCTGAGCCGTGGCTACATCGATCCTCGCGTCGCCATGCCGGTGATGCTGGGAGTGCTGCTGGGTTCATTGCTCGGAGCGAAGGTTCTGGCACGAGCCCACGTCCAGGTGCTGCGCTACGTGTTTGCCTTCGTCATCGCAGTCCTGGGCTGCGAAATGCTCTACAACGCCGTTACCGGAAAGTTACGATGACGAACCGTGATACAAGTTGGAACGATTATAAAATCGAGCAAATCATCGGCGTGCTGCTGCGCGTTGGCGTTAGCGTTTCCGCCCTCATTGTGTTTGTTGCGGGATCTATTTACCTCTCAAACGAGCGCGCATCCAGAACTCATTACGATCATTTTCACGAAGAAGGTACTCAGCTCACCACCATCAGCGGCGTGATTCACCAGGCAATCACGGCAGAGCCGTTGGCCATCATCCAGCTCGGTCTGCTCTTGCTGATTGCGACACCCGTTGCTCGTGTGCTTTTTGCCGCATTCGCGTTCATGCTGGAACGCGACTGGATGTATGTAGCGGTGAGCTTGATTGTCTTTACTGTCCTAATGGCGACGCTGACGGGGCTGGTGATTTGAATCCAAACCGTGGAACTGCGAGAGCGACGCGATATTATGGCATCAAGATTCCGTTCTAAGGCATAGACGACAACCGATCGAGGGCGAAATGAAAGCTTCTCTGGTTCTGATTTTCCTGCTGGTTATCGCTGGTTATGCGTTTGCAACCGACACCACTCAGGTCTTCCCCACATCCGCGGGACCAGTCAAAATTACTCCGCTCTATCACGCCAGCACTTTGATTGAAGCAGGGGGAAAGTTCATCTATCTGGATCCTGCCAAGCCGGCGAATTTCGAAGGCCAGCCTAAAGCGGACCTGGTTCTGATTACCGACATCCACGGCGATCACATGGATCCAGCGTCCCTGACCGCGGTCAGTAAGCCGGGGACCGAGATTTTCGCTGCGCCGGCCGTTGTGAAGACGGTGACGTCGGCACAGCCGATAGCGAATGGCGAAACCAAGAACTGGCAGGGATGGACGATTAAAGCAATTCCCGCCTACAACCTGACTCGCGGTCCTGCGCCGGGAAAGTTCTATCACGACAAGGGACGCGGCAACGGCTATGTACTTACCTATGGCGGCGTACGCTTTTACTTTTCCGGCGACACCGAAGCCATCCCCGAGATGCGTGCGCTGAAGAACATCGACGTCGCTTTTGTCTGCATGAACCTGCCGTACACAATGACTCCGGAGGAAGCCGCCGACGCCGTGTTGGCGTTTCATCCGAAAGTTGTCATCCCATATCATTACCGCGGATCGGATCTCAGTGTCTTCCAGAACAAGTTGAAAGGCAGCGGCATCGAGGTGCGCCTGCTCGACTGGTATCCGAAATAGCTCCCCAGTCGCTTGAACTGGTTGACGTTCCGGCCTGTGGATACCCGCAAAGAGAAGATAGGACCACTCGCCTTGCAGAACCTGCATCACCGCCTGCTGGACGAATCGATCCAGCACCGTCGGAATGCCTAGTTTGCGCACCCGCCGTCCGGCTTCGGTATCTCTACCCGCTTCACCGCTTGCGGTTCGTAGGTCCCACTCAGAAGCTGTTCCCGGATTCCTGGCTAGTGTTGCTTCAGGTAGCCCGGCAACTCGCCGACTTTCATGCCGTCGATCCTCGGACTGCCCTTGTTCGACTTCACTCGCTTCAAGGCCCGCAACAGGTTCTCCCCGCCGCAGACCTCTTCCATCACTTGTTCTGGGATAACCGCGTTTTCGCACGCGCGTTTCGCCGTGAGCGATTCGGTCCCTTCCCGCCGAGTCTTCGGAGCTTCACCCCTCCCCTCGACAGCGAAGGCCAGCACCATCTGTAGCTGGTTCTTCTGCCGCTTGTCGCCCATCGAGTCCCGCCGGCTACTCGCCGCTCCCTTCCGTTCGGGCCTTCCTCGCTTGCGCGACTACTACGCCCTCTGCTGACTTCTGCGCCGCGATCAGAGTGAATCGCTTCACCCTCAGTCACGATTGCCTGACTCGCCGCAGACCTCCCGAGGTAAGCTCAACCGCCTTCAGCGCACAACCGCCGGATTTACCACCAGCAGCCTTGATGGATCCGGGCTTTCGCGGTTCGTTGCCTGCTCGCCCCCTGCCGTAGGCCTCATCATCCGGCTTTTGTTCATCGGCTCGCGCCCTTGCTCCACGCTTCTTTCAGACCCCATCTCGCGACGACGCCCTTGCGCTTCGCTAACCATTCACCTCCATCAGGCTGGGTAGAGGACTTCCACCTCCAAGCTGTTGAACCTGCTCGGCACACAACAAAATGGGCAGGCTCTGCAGCCTGCCCACTATTCCGGCAAAAGCCGGCTCACTCCGAGGAGGAGGGTTTTACTTCTGCGCGCCGGCGTCGGTAACGATGCCGCCCGGTCCAGCCTTTTCCGCTTTCTGCTTCTTCACGGCCAAGGTCTTGTCGACCCACTCATCAGCCGTTTTTAGGTCCTGCGTACGTGCAACTGGATCGCCGCACTCGATGTCTGCCTTCTCGCGCCACATCAGGTTCAGGTAAGCCATGGCATCGTCGTAGTCCGGACGAAGCTGGATAGCCTTGTTCAGCATATCCATGCCTTCCTGAACGAATGGAGTATTCTTGGTTTCCATTTCTTGGCAAACTTTCTTGTCCTTAGCTGCAAGAGAATCGTCCGGCTTCAGGCCCAACTTGTTGCGAGCTTCCATGCGCGGCTGGTAAGCCTCGGTCCAGTCGATTACGGCGATGGAGTAATACGCTTCCGGATCGTTGGGATCGACCTGAATGGCCTTGCGGAAGTATTCCTTCGCCTGATCGAACTTCTTCATCTGCAGGTAGAGCGAGGCAATGCTCTTAATGCTGTTGATGTTGTTGGGATCGCGGTCAAGAACGTTCTTGAATTCCTGAATCGCCTGCTCGGCCATCCGGTTATTTTCGGGGGTATCCGCGCCGGGAATGTATTGCTGTGCGTATGCGGTCGCAAGATAAAGACGTGCGTTGATCAGGCTCGGATCGAGAGCGACAGCATTCTTGAAACGCTCGATCGCTTCTTCGTATTTGGCATTCTTATATGACTGAACACCCTTGTTGAGTTGGTCGCGCGCTCTCAGCTTGTTACATCCGGTAGCGGAGAACAGCATCAGGGCAGCGGCAACCACGGCCAGTAGCTGTAAGCTCTTTTTCATTATGTAATTAGTCCCCCTTTTTCAGGGTTTCATCGCGCTCTGTAGCGCCAGGATCTTACTCTGTTTGCCGTGGCGCTAATCGGGCAAGCAGGAAATTGAACAGCCGAATTACTAGTCGCAGATCTGCAAACATCCAGCGCACTCTTTTCGGCTATGCTCCACGAACTGCGCAGCCACGGGACACCAGGCTACGTCAGACAGGCGATCTACCGACCTGTCTGACACCCACGGGCGCTGGGCAAACGCCGCCGGCCTCGCTCTTAACCGCCTGCTTCGATCTTCGCGGTAATCAGGCCAACCTTATCGACGCCGGCTCCATGCGCCATGTCGATCACTTGCGCGACATCCTGGAACGGCAGGTCGTCGTCTGCCTTCACGAACATCACCTTTTCGGCGCGCGTTTTGAAGATATCGTTCAGGCGCCCTTCCAGGTTGTCCCAGGTCACATCGTCCTGGTTGATCTTCAGGTTCGGACGATCACCGGATCCCTTGATGACCTGCACCACGATGGTTCGATCCGAAGGTGGCGTCTTAGGCGCATTCGGCGGTGGCGGCTGGGGTACCAGCGCATCCAGTCCGTGTGGGGTTAGTGGCGTGATCACCATGAAGATGATCAACAGCACCAGCAATACATCGATGAGGGGGGTAACGTTCATGTCCGCAGTTGGACCGCCACCCGAACCTCCAGCTGTCATTCCCATAAGATCCCCTGCTATTCTCCGCCCGTCGTGCCGGTTGGCTTGGTCGCGCCCGGCGGCGGTGGTGGTGGAGTGGTCCGTGTCTGTTCAGTCAGCAAGCCTAGATCGTCAACTCCGGCCGCACGTACATTGTCTACAACCTCGACAACGTTTCCGTACTTCGTGCGGCGGTCAGCCTTCACGAACACCCGTTTATCAGTGCGGGTTGCAAGACGATCTTTCAGCTTGTTCGTCAATTGGTCGGCCGAGATCTGGTCGGTGCCAAAGAAGATTTTGCCGTCGCGAGTGACCGCAATCAGCAGCGCATCTTCCTTATCGGCGTCCGCCATCGGCACCGGATTGTTCGTCCGCGCCAGATCGACGCTGACGCCGTGCTGCAACATGGGCGTGACCACCATGAAGATGATCAGCAGCACAAGCATCACGTCCACCATCGGTGTCACGTTGATGTTGGAATTGATCCGGCCGCCTTCATTTCGTGTTGCTATCGCCATAAGATTCCTTGTACATCAGGCAATCTGGAATCGGGGTCCTCGCTTCGAGGACCCCGCAACCACCAATGCCTCTCAAAATCCGGCTCGCTTCGGAACCGGTGCGACAAACTGGCTACTTCCGCACTGCGCTGCGCCGTTTCAGGAAGTAATCGATCAATTCGCTCGACGAGTTGTCCATCTCGACGTCGAACGCTTCCACGCGGCCGGTCAAATAATTGAACATCATCACGGCCGGGATCGCGACGAACAAGCCGATCGCGGTGGTGATCAGAGCTTCAGCGATACCGCCGGCCACTGCCGCCAGACCAGTCGCCTTCGACTCGGAAATGCCGCGGAACGCATTCAAGATACCGACGACGGTTCCGAACAGCCCGACGAAGGGTGCGGTTGATCCGATCGTAGCCAGGCCGCCAAGGCCGCGCTTCAGTTCAGCGTGAACAATAGCTTCGGCACGCTCGAGAGCGCGCTTGCTGGCTTCGATCTGCTCGCCGGGGATTTCGGTGGACTCGCCGTGCGCCTTGAATTCCTGCAGGCCGGCTGTGACGACCTTTGCCAGGTGGCTCTTCTTATTGCGCTCGGCAATCTTGATGGCTTCATCAATCTTGCCTTCACGCAGTGCGCCCGCAACCTGCGGAGCGAACGCTCGCGACTGCTTGCGGGCCGCGCTGAATGCCATCCAGCGATCGATCATCACACCGATGGACCATCCCGACATGATGAACAGGATGACGACAACGCATTTTGCGGGGACACCCATCAGGTGCCAGATGGAAATCGGATCCCACTGAATGGTGCCTTCCTGGAACATCCAGAAGGCCGCCGTGTGTACGTGAGTAAGCATTGCAGTTGCTGCTAGCATTGGTAGGTTGTTCCTCCTCAGAACTGATTCGAGCGTATCTTTCTAATTTTTTCGGCCTCCCCCGCTGTGCAGGCGAGTCCGTGTGCGAGCAAATTATCTTCCGGTGTCGTTTCCTTCACGCACGCTTTTCATGAAGTCTCGACTGGAGTTATCAAGCCGGCTTAAACCCTTTCGAGTAGCTCGCAAATTTGCGAACAGGGGCAGGAAATCCTACCCCTCGAACTCAACCGTTTAACCGCCGGAAAGCGTGAAGTTAACGGTAATCTGGGTATCCACCTCGACTGGCTCCCCGTTCAGAAAGTAGGGCTTGTAGCGCCACTGCTTCACGGCTTCCAGTGCAGCACCGGTCAACATTGGATGCCCGCTGACCACCCTTAGGTTTTGTATCGATCCGTCTTTGCCGATGACCGCCTGCAAAACCACCGCGCCCTGAATGCGCGCCTGGCGGGCCAATGGAGGATACTGCGGCCGGACTTCGTGGATCAGAAGACCTTGAGAGACACCTTGTGATACGCGAATACGCTGCGGCGTCACGACCTTCGGAACCGCTCCGGTGCTCGCTGTAGCGCCGATAATTCCGCCAATCACGCCGCCCATCGAGCCGCCCGGAACGCCGCCCGGAACGCCACCAACCACTCCGCCCGTACTGGGTGGAGGCGTATCCTCTTCCTTAATCATCTGTACTTTCTCAGGAATTTTGGTAGGGGTACGCAGCTGGCCGTTCACAATATCGGTCTGCACCGGCTTTACAATCTTGACCGGAGCCGCCGCCGGTGGTGGAGGCGGCGGTGGAGGTGGCGGGGGCGCCACGAGCATGCTCATCAGTTGCTGCTTGGGCAGCGCCTCCGTATAGATAAGCGGGATCAACACCAGGATCCCGAGCAATATGATCTGAAGGACGAAGGAGAGCATGGTTGTCGCACCACGCTTCGTTCTCACCTTTCCTGCAGATTCTATTAGGCTGTCTTCAAACATGGCCTGATCTCCGTACTGCCCTACTTCCCTGCTTGAATTCTTTAGACACCGGTCAGAAAACTTTTGCTCCCAGAATCGGGTAATTTGGATTCACTTTTTTTAAATCTGGAAGCCAGACAAAAGAGAACCCCTGCTCGTTCCGCGAGCAGCTCAAAACCCGGTGGAATTTCCACCGACATAAATTGATGACATCTACCGTGATATCAGAGAACAACAGCTATTCCGGGCAACCTGCCTGCGGAGGCAACCGCCTCCGCCACTCCTCCAGAGAAACAGCTCGCAGTACTCAGAACCGAGTTACTGCCAGCCGAGGTGCCTTCAGATACCTGGACTTATACAACGTTAACGGGCCCGAACTTTTTCACGCTTGGCGGACGGGAGAGTAGCCGCCTGCACTTGCACACCTTTGCGACGAACGCGCCACTCCTGGTAAGCAACCAACATCGGAGCAGCTACCGCAATCGACGAGTACGTGCCGATCAGGATTCCGATTACCAGCGCAAACGAAAATCCGCGAAGCACTTCACCACCGAACACATAAAGCGAAAGCACCGTCAGGAATGTAAGTCCTGAGGTTAGGATCGTTCGGCTCAAAGTCTGGTTGATGCTCTTGTTGACGATATCAGCCAGGTTCTCGCGGCGTAACAGTTTAACGTTTTCCCGGATTCGGTCAAATACAACAATCGTGTCGTTCATCGAGTAGCCGACGAGCGTCAGGATGGCTGCAATGACCGTCAGCGACATCTCCTGATTTGTCAGGGAGAAGGCGCCGACCGTGATGAGCGTATCGTGAAAACAAGCCACTACAGCAGCAACGCCGTAGATCAGCTCAAAACGAAACCAAAGGTATACCAGCATCCCTATAAGTGAGTAAAGTATGGCGAGTTTGGCCTGCGTCTGGAGCTGCTTGCCTACCTGGGGTCCAACGATATCCACGTTACGAACGCTGAAGTCCGAAAGGTAGAAATCCTGCTGGAGAGCCTGCAGGACGGGCCCACCAACGGCATTCAATTCATCGAAAGATGCCAGTGCGCCTCCGTGGTCTCTGTCACGAATGCTCATGACCTGCTGCGCGATAGGCTGGTATTTTTGCTGCGAGTCGGACCCGAAATGCAACGGATCTTTCGCAACCAGACTGTCAAGAACCGTCTGGTAGCTGGAGTTATTGAGGTCTTTCCGAGTGCTGTCGGGAGCTGACTCGAGCGCCCCGATAATCGTATTCTTGCCCTTGTCCAGCGCGGCTTCGCTGGTTTCCTTCTCCTGCAGAGCTATGAGCAGCTCATTGTTCGCAGCCTGACCCAGCCGTTGCAGTTTGAAATCGTGCAATCCAGCGTGATCGAGGTCCGCACGAATCTTTCCATCGTTTGGCGGATGCGTGAATTTCACCGTCACAATGGTGCCGCCGCTGAAATCGACTCCCAGCGGGATACCGTGCCAGAACAGCATCGATAGAATGCCGGCAACGCTGAAAATCAGCGAGAAAGACAGGAAGTACCACTTCTTACCTAAGAAATCGATGTTCGTATTACGAAAGAATTCCACGAATCCCTCTGGATCACTAGACGCGCTCTAGCACGTCCGAACTGCTTCCATTACCCAATCACCCAATACCAAATCTCTAAATGGACAACGGCTCGCCCGCCTTGTGATTGTTCAGGTGGGCGTCGAAAATCACGCGCGACACAAACACAGCCGTAAACAGGTTCGCCAGTAGACCAAAAGTCAGGGTCACTGCGAAACCTTTCACCGGACCGGTGCCAAACATGAACAGGATGACCGCAGAAACAATCGTTGTCACGTGCGTGTCGACGATGGTAATCCAGGCATGTGCAAAGCCTTGTTCCACCGCGGATGGCGGCGTCTTCCCATTGCGCAATTCTTCTCGAATGCGCTCAAAGATCAGCACATTCGAGTCAACACCCATACCAACCGTCAGGATCACGCCCGCAATGCCCGGCAATGTTAGTGTCGCGCCAAAGTACCCCATGAATCCAAGCAGGATAATGAGGTTCAGGATCAGCGCGAGATCGGCATTAAAGCCGGCGCCCCGGTAGTAGATCAACATGAACACCAGCACGGCGAGGAAGCCGACCACGGCCGCTGTGACCCCGTGGCGGATGGAATCCGCTCCGAGCGACGGTCCAACCGTACGCTCCTCGAGATAACGAATGCCCGCCGGAAGCGCGCCGGAGCGCAGGATCATCGCCAGATCCTTCGCCTGCTGCTGCGTGAAGTTGCCGGTGATTTCACCGGTGTCATTGATCTCGCTCTGGATATTCGCGACTTCCTGCACTTTATTGTCCAGAACCACAGCGAGCGGTTCATTGATGTGCGACGCGGTGAAGGCGCCAAAGCGGCGACCCGCATCAGCGGTCAAAAAGAAATTGACGTTGGGACGGCCGTTCTGATCCCTGCCCTCGCGAGCATCGCGCAAGTCGCGGCCAGTCACGACCGATGACCGCGACACCAGATAATACTCCTGATGCGGCTCGCCACCTCCGGAGCTTGCGCCGATATTCTTACCAGGAAGAAGAACAGAATCTGGAGGAAGTACCCCACCGTGCGCCTGTAAAGCTTCCTGTTCGCTCGAATACGGCTGCTGACTTAGCCCCAGGCGTAGCTGCAGCATCGCCGTCGACTGCATTACCTCTTTCACCCGGGCCGGATCGTCAATGCCGGGGAGCTGTACCAGTATTTGGTACTGGCCTAGACCGTGCTCTTCAATCACTGGCTCGCTGACGCCAAGCTGGTCAATCCGGTTGCGAATGGTTTCAATCGCCTGGGTCACGGCGCGATTCTTGAGCTCAGTTAACGCCGAGGGCTTCATTGCGAGCACCCAGGAATTGTCCGGGCCGGAGTTCGCCGTATAGTCCTGTAGGTTATCTTCAACCACCCGCCTGAAATCACCACTGGATTCCGGCGGCACACCTTTCACCTGGATGCGGTCGGGCGCATTCTGAGGATCAGGCTTGCTGATCTCCGAATATGCGATGTTGTTAGCCTTCAACTGCTGCTTCAGCCGCTCCACCGCATTCTCCGAGTCAGCATTAACCGCATCATTCACCATCACCTGCAGGATTAGGTGCGTCCCACCTTTGAGATCAAGACCAAGGCTGATGCGCTTTTGAAGGCTGGCAATAAGACCAGAGCCAGAGAAACTCTGCGGTATGCCGAAAATACCGAAGAGGAATACCAGCATGACAGCAACAATGAAGACGGTCTTCCCGAGAAGGTTCTTTTTCATGGCAACAACTGCGTTTCCAAAATCCTTTCCCGCTTTGCGGGATTTCAGCCGCCTGGCGGCTCTTCGAACTAAGTCTTAGCCGGTTCCTCGCCGGTGGTCACGGAAACGACGGCACTGCGCGCCACTTCGAGCCGGATGTTGTCGGGCGGCACACGCAAATGAAGATTATCGTCGCGCAAGGCCACGATGGTCCCGCGAATCCCGCCACTGGTGGTGACCCGATCGCCGGTCTTCAATTGCCCTAACATCGACTTCCACTGCTTCTGCTTGCGCTGCTGCGGGAGAATCAGGAGAAAGTAAAAGATAGCGAAGATCAGGATCAGCGGAGCCCAAGCCAGGTAACCAGCACTTCCGCCTGCGCCCTGCAGAAAAGCACCTGCCAATGAGAACGCGTGCATGTCCATTCTTCCGTATTTGCCCATCCAGCGCAGTCTTGCCGCGGCCAGACGGGTCCGGTCTTACTCCGTTTCCTTTAATTGTACCTGCGGGAACTGTTTGGCACCGGCGACCAGCTGCCCTGTGCTGCGGAACTGGAGCCAACCTCTGGGTCTTCCCTTTAGGTATGAGCAGGGGAGTTCAAACCGCGGGCCCGCACACCAGAAAGAAACCTGGAGAATTCCCCAAGTTGAATAGCATGACGCACCGCTTTCATAGTGTCAAGGTAGAAGGCCACGTTGTGGATGGTATTCAAGACCTGCGCCAGCAATTCTCCGGAAGAATATAGATGGCGCAAGTAGGCGCGCGAATATCGCGTGCAGACCAGGCATTGGCAATTGGAATCGAGCGGGCTTTCGTCGAGCGCATAACGCGAGTTCTTGATGTTCACTTTGCCCTCCGATGTGAACAGCAGACCGTGACGAGCCGCCCGCGTCGGAAGCACGCAGTCCATCATGTCGATGCCCATGCCCGCGTACTCGACGATTTCCTCCGGTGTGCCCACTCCCATCAGGTACCGCGGCTTATCCTTCGGCAAATGCGGCTCGACCGCCTGCACGGTTTCATAGGTAAGCTCCCGCGGCTCGCCCACGCTGAGACCCCCGATAGCGTATCCGGGAAAGTTCATGTCCACTAGGCGCTCGGCACACTCGCGGCGCAGGTCAGGATACATTCCGCCCTGGACGATGGCGAAGAGACTTTGGGTTTGGGGTAGCTGGTAGTCAGTGGCTAGTGGTTGGTGTTCAGTGATTAGTGAATTGTCTCCTCGCCCCGAATTCCCATCCAGCCGCAACCCTTTATTGCTGTCATGCCGAGGAGCAGAGCGACGAGGCAGCCCTGTTTCCTCCGCGGAATTATTGGGACCGGAGCTCGTCCACGGCACCTCTCCCTTGTGCTCTTCAAAGTACTTCTGCGACCGCCTCGCCCAGCGCAGCGTCAAGTCCATGGATTCTTTGGCGCGCGAGCCCTCTGCCGGATGCTCCGTGCACTCATCAAACGCCATGATGATGTCGGCACCGAGCGCGATCTGTATCTCCATCGACTTCTCGGGAGTGAAGACGTGCGAAGACCCGTCGAGGTGTGACCGAAACGCCACGCCTTCTTCGCTGATCTTGCGCAGCTCGCTCAGACTGAAAACCTGGAAGCCGCCCGAATCGGTCAGGATGGAGCGATCCCACGACATGAATCGGTGCAGGCCACCGAGCTTGCGAATGTTCTCGTGCCCCGGCCGCAAATAAAGATGGTAGGTGTTGCCAAGGATGATCTGCGCACCGAGTTCTTCGAGGATCTGCTGGGGAACGGCTTTCACTGTCGCAACTGTGCCCACGGGCATGAAGACCGGCGTCTCGATCACGCCATGCGGCGTGAGGATGCGTCCTGTGCGCGCACTCCCGTCCCGCGCTTCGACAGTGAAGGAGAGAGACATTGGCTCTGATTCTACAGAAGCTCGTTTCTCGTTTCGCGTTTCCAGTTTCCCTACGCTGCCTGTTCGTGAAACGTGAAACTCGAAACGTGAAACGACCGAGAACTGCCTCAGCACTGCGGTAGACTTAAGAAAGTGTTTATCGACGAGGCAAAAATCCGCGTGAAGGCCGGCGACGGCGGCAACGGCTGCATGGCGTTCCGTCGCGAGAAGTTCGTTCCGCGCGGCGGCCCTTCGGGCGGCGATGGCGGGCGTGGCGGCGATATTGTCATGGAATCGAGCGAGCGCCACAACACGCTGGTGCACTTCCGATTCAATCCCGAATATAAAGCCGAGCGCGGACGCCATGGCGAAGGTTCGCAACGCACCGGACGGGACGGCGAAAGCGTGGTGCTGAAGGTGCCGGTCGGAACGATTGTGTATGACGAAGCCACTGGCGAACGCGTCTTCGATTTCTCGCGTCCTGATGAGCGGATGGTGATCGCGCGTGGCGGCCGCGGTGGGCGCGGTAACGCGCAATTCAAAACCTCGACACACCAGGCGCCGCGCGAATGCGAGCCTGGACGTCCGGGCGAAGAGCGCGTGTTGCGGCTGGAGCTGAAGCTGCTGGCGGATGTTGGGCTCGTGGGCTATCCGAATGTCGGCAAGTCCACGTTGATCTCTCGGATTTCCGCGGCGCGGCCGAAGATTGCCGATTATCCTTTTACAACACTGGAGCCTAACCTGGGCGTGGTGGCCGTGGGCGAAGAGCCGGAGACGATCAGCTTCGTTGTTGCTGATATTCCTGGACTCATTGAAGGCGCGCACACTGGCGCCGGGCTCGGCACGCAATTTTTGCGGCACGTAGAACGCACACGATTGCTCGTCCATCTGGTAGATGTCTCAGACGGCAGCGGCCGGCCCGATCCGGTCAACGACTTCGAAGTGATCATGAATGAGTTGGCGAGTTTCGGCGCGGGGCTGGAAACCAAGCCGATGATTGTCGTCGGCTCCAAGATCGACGCCGCCAACAAAGAGAAACTCGCCAAGCTCAAGCGCTTTTGCAAGAGCAAGAAGCATCCCTACGAGTTGTACGCAATTTCGGCAGTGACTGGCGAAGGCATCGACGAACTGAAATGGGCGATGGCTCAGAAAATTGAAGACCTTCGCCAGGCACCCCAACCGGAGCCCAATCGTCCGGAAGGCTTCCCCGGCGAACGCAACGCAGTGTAGCGACGCTGTACAGGTCACAGCTCTTCTGAAACTATTTCCGTTTGCGCGCGTCTCATCCACCAGGACCAACGTGGGGTTCTCAACATGCGTGCACGCTTTCTCGGTTTTTTACTGAGTCTCGTAATCTCTGCTGTTCTACTTACTTGCACCGCGAATGGAGCTGCCAAAATGCCGATTCCTTCTCCGCAAACTGACGTTCCTTTAGCAACCGCTCCCGGCCGCCAGACTGCCGTCTTTGCGGGGGGCTGCTTCTGGGGAACTCAGGCTGTATTTCAACGGCTGAAAGGTGTGCTTGACACAACCGTCGGTTACTCCGGCGGCACCGCCGAAACCGCTACTTACGCACAGGTCACCACAGAAACCACCGGCCATGCCGAATCGGTCGAGGTCGTCTACGATCCCTCGAAACTCACCTACGGCCAACTGCTCAGAATTTTCTTTTCGGTCGCGCACGATCCCACGCAACTCAATCGCCAGGGCAACGACATCGGACCGTCGTATCGTTCCGTGATCTTTTACGCCAACCCCGAACAGGAACGTATCGCCAAGGCGTACATTGCGCAGCTCGATGCCGCACACGTTTTTCCCAAGAAGATCGTCACCCAGGTGACGCCACTCAAAGCCTTCTACCGTGCCGAAGATTACCACCAGGACTACGCCCTCCATCATCCCGAGAATCCGTACATAGAAGTCTGCGACCGCCCGAAAATCGAGGCGCTGAAGAAGCAGTTCCCGGAACTGTTCGTGGACTACACCGGCAAGCACTGATTTGGATTCCGATCCCGTCGCCTTTCTTGGCGAAAGGGGGAAGACGAATCGGGTGCCCCATCCTTTGCCTTCTTTTGGCGAAGGGTGGGTAAAGAAATGTTGTAAGCTCTCGCCACATGATGCAACGCAGGGATTTTCTTACAGGCGCGGCCGCAACAGCGCTCGCCTCTCAACTTTCATTCGCTGAGCAATCGCGGCAACCGGACGGCATCTACCGCTTTGGAGTCAACTACACGCCCTCGAAAAACTGGTGGTTCTGCTGGAACGATTGGCAGCCCGATTCCATGCAGCGCGATCTCGATGCCATCGCCGCCCTCGGCGCCGATCACTTGCGGATTCTGCTGATCTGGCCCTTCTTTCAGCCGAATGCGACCTGGGTTTCTCCGGCTCACCTCGAACGCCTCGACGATCTCCTGAAAATGATGGGCGAGCGCAAGCTCGATGCGTTGGTCACCGTCTTCACCGGCCAGTTGAGCGGACTCTTTTTCCTGCAACCGTTCTCAAATGCCTGCAAGCATCCTTCCAGCGCTTTCTATACCGATCCGCACATCTGGGACGCACAGGAGCTCTTCGTTCGCCGGCTGGCAGACGTAATGAAGTCGCATCCGAACGTGATGGGCTTTGATTTCGGCAACGAGGTCAACACCTGCTGGCAGGCAAAGACCATCGACGGGGATGCCTGGATGCAGAAGATGTATCGCCTGATGTACGAGCTGTTGCCGGACGGCATTCACGTGAACGGCGTCGACCACCGCCCCTGGTTCGAAGTCGATACTTTTTCGCAGCACGCTCTCGCCGCGCAGCGCCACGCCACCATTCATTGCTATCCCTATTGGACCGGCGCGGTGAAATATGGCGGCGCCATGGACCCGCCCAGCATAAAACTCATTGCCGGCATGGCGACCCTGGTGCGCGCCTACGCGGCAGATCCGACCAAACCTGTGTGGTGCGAAGAGTTCAACACCTGCATCGAGTCGCTCGACGAAGCCGGACAGGCTAAGTGGCTTGATCTAGCGGTGCACAATGCAATCGAAAACGGCGTGACCTGGTTCACCTACTGGGACAGCCACGACGTGAACCGCCAGTTCCAGTTCAATCCGCTTGAGTACAGCCTCGGTCTGCTGACGAACGACGGCCGGGTGAAGCAGCAGGGACGCGTCTTCAAATCACTCGTCGATCATTACCGCCGTCAGCCCGCGATCATCCCAAAACTGCCGGTGCCTCCGCCTCCACCGGGCACAAGCAGCGAGTCGACGTGGCAGTGGCTTCTGGACTGGATGCGGCGCAAGCCGAAACGAAGCTAGCGTCAATTGATTTACCAGTCAGTCACTCCACCCCTCCCCCTCTGCTATCGGAAAACAAAGGAGTTACGAGGCAGTGTGTCTGTACATATCGCATGGGGAAGGAGTTAAGCCTCGCATATCGCACAACAAACGACTTACCTGCTGCCGTTCCCAAAACGAAACATCGCGTTAAGACACGAAAAGCTGTGGCGCAATAGGCGCCACAGCTACTGAACAGAGTGTAACAGTTTCTAAAAGCTATGTCAACAAATATTGCCTATTGTTTTGTGATATAAAGAGGTCGGATAGGCGTCCTGCGTTCTAAAAGTTCAACTGTGACCCACAGTTTGCATCGAGTTCTGCACTTTCAACGCGCGAAGCGCGGAGTCGAGACCAGGGAGATCACGGTAATGGAGAAGCAGAATGCCGTTCGTCGCCGCCAACTGTTGAGCAGGTTCCGTGTATCGATGGTTCGAGACGACAATTCCGAAATGTGCTTGCTCGTGTGCTCTTGCGGCTGCGGCCTCTTGAACAGCGTGATTTCCGACTGGCGAGCTGTACAACTTGCATTGAAGAACTACTCGAATGCCATTCTTTTCTGCAATGACGTCCACCCCTTGATCTCGGCTTTGAAGAGTGACACGAGCCTGCCAGCCGTTTCGGCGTAGCTCTTCCGCACAGAAGGCCTCGAACTCCGAAGGGGACATCTCCTCGGAGAAAGTTTGCATGTTGGGATTTCGAGTTTCGTCAATCTCCAAGAGGTTCTGAACAAGAGTAGCAATCGGCGTATGCCGCTGAAGGCGACTCAAATCACCGGCCCGGATGTGAGGCTGGATGTGATTTGTGATGAAATACTCAATTTCTCGGCCCCACCGCTCAATTTTCGGTTTTCCGTAAGAATCGGTGGTTATGAGCTGGAGTTTCCGAACGCGCAAGGCTCTGATGTGCGTTTGGATTATCTCTTCGACTCGCTGTTTTACCTGTTCCGTGCGCTGCCGCTGAATCTTGTACCAATAAGAGAGGGCCAATACACAGGAGACAGCAAGCAGAACAAAAATCCCAGGATGCTCTGCCATTGCCTGGAGCAAAACCATAGCAACCACCAATGCTCCAATGGCAATGGTGATCACGGCTAGCCCTTTAGTCTCACCTCGTTTGTTCGTCCGCCTGCTGCGTGCAGGCGAGGATACGGATCTCCTACTCGCTGCCATCCCACTTCCTTTTACTCAATTTCATTAAGGAATTGTGTGCCCGAGGAGTCGGGAGGGATAGGTTACTTCGGTGTTTTGCGGATTTGCGAGTTTCGTGGAGTCCAGAGCTTAATCCCCTTCACCCAAAAGCAGTGCGAGGTTCTTCGCGACGGCAGCACGAGCCTGTTTGAATGTCGCGTCGAGGAGACGCGGATATTCAACGGCGGCGTCGTTCAGCAGTTGTTCAATGGTCAGAATCTGAAGGCGCGGAAAATCCTTGTGAACGGGTGGTTTGTAGAAACCATTATCTGAAAAGCAATTGGGGCATTCGGTATGGCTTTATCATGCCGTCCTCCATCGGGCGCGGACAGATCTCCAGTTCCGATGCTTGTACCGCTTCTTGCGGAGGAATTTCATCTCCCCACTGCGTCCATCCTCGCCGCAGATTTCTGGCGAATAACTCAAGAAATGGCCGGGGACTGCAGTGCTCAATCATATCGTACAGTTCGTCCGGTTTTTTGGAGTGGCGTTCCTTCATTGTTGCGAGGAAATTTACCATTCGGCGTCCTGCTTTCGCAGTGCGGAGATTGCCTCTCGTCCCAAAAAGCACGAGTTCAGTGACATTCCGATAATAAAAGCCGACGCCTCGTCCATCCGGGCCGCCGTCCTTCCGAATCTTCAGCCAGACAATGTTAGTTTTGTATTCGAACCCCCAAGCTTCCATAACACGAAGCCCCCAACTGAGCAGTGCGTTGGGGCACCACAAGTACAGATGTGCCTTGTCAGCGGCGACCTGAGAAATTGGAAGTTCGCAAATCTCCTCTATGCTCATGGTCCGGTAACGATGGAGGCGCTTGTGTTCCGGCGCCATTTTCCCGGTTCGATTGGCGAATCGCCATGGCGGATCAGCAAGGATCGTTCCGAAACGGCCTCTATGTTTTCGTAGCGACTCGGGAGTGAGCGTCATACGTTCAAAGTACAACCTTCCCGCCGAAAGTAAAGAACTAAAGATTAGGCTTTTGGGTCGTATTTTCTTTTAGTGATTCCGATTGCAAGAACGGGACAGCCGCCTGACGCTCGATTGTACATTTTCGGAATGAGCTTGGACATGTGTGTCGTTGCTTGTCCGGCGGCCGTTTTCTTGCCCAATTCATCGAAGAGTTCTTGTAGCTCATCAGCGCGCGTAACGATGACACCGACGCTCAGCACGTTGAGCTCGAATAATAGCCTAAATGTCGTAAGGTCTCGATCGAAGAATGGATCTTTGTTGTTCCATTCCGTTTCTACAGCTATGCGATTCTTGAAATAATCCACATGATGTGTCGGTGCGAGCGTCTCCCGCCCGTCGGCCAGTACCTTGATATCAAAGCTCTTTTCCTGCCATCCTCGCGAGTAGAAGAGCTCATCGATCCCTCTGGAGATTGGTGATTTATTCCCACCTTTTGCTTCAAGATGAGACCTCTTAAGAGTAAATTCGCGAAGCACGTGAATGAGATCATTCCACTGTTCAGGAAAATCAGTCCGCAAAATTGAACAGGCGTGGTGGCGCTCCTCAAGCTGATAGGTCTGCCTGATGTCTTTTGGCAGCAAGTTTTCCGCCACTGCGATACCCCCTAGGACAAGGATTTTGCTCGATTGCCTTTGTTGATGACAGTGGCTTCGCAGATGCTCAATGCGGCGCCATCATGTCGCTGTGGCCGAGAAATGTCCGGAACGCGCGCATGGCATCGGCGACGCGGCCTCCGCCTTCGACGATTTCCTGATATGCCTTTTCAGCGTCGAGGTTCCACTCCCATGTGTCTTCGAACGCCATGATCTGCGAACTGGAGCGGGTACCGTCCTTCTCGGCGAAGAGCACGTTGTAATCCTGACGGCTGTTAAAGGGCGGGTCTAGGTAGATGAGGTCGACGGATTCGTCCTTGACGTAACGGCGCAACACGTCGAGGTTGTCGCCGTAGTAGAGCCGGTTTTTCTCGGACATTGAAGCGGATTGTAACCCAAACACGTTTCACGTTCCGTGTTTCGCGTTTCCCGTTCCAAAACTTCCAACAACACGACCGTCTTGGCACCGGGCGCCGCATGCTGACGCCGGCATCATCTCTCCCCACCGTTCGCCGAACTCGGGCGATAGGGAGGGGCACCCGTGCGTAGCCCGACCCGAGAACCCGTGCGCGGACAGGAATGTCCGCGCCACACCAGCCCGCCGTCGGGAATCTCCACGCCCTACTAGCACGCGGACAGGAATGTCCGCGCCACACTACAAATCCCGGTGCTGTCTTTTGCACTTGAATCTCGGCGCGCGAAACGGGAAACTGGTCTTTCTGAATGAACGTAGCCCTGTTCGGCGGCACCTTCGATCCCATTCATCGCGGACACCTCGCCGTGGCCAAAGCCGCCCAGCACGACTACGGGCTCAAGCAGATTCTTTTCATTCCTTCGGGAGCTCCTCCGCATAAACACGATCCGGCGCTCACTCCATTCATTCATCGCTATGCCATGGTTGCGCTGGCCATCTCGGGTCAAGCCGGAATGACCCCGTCGCTCGTGGAATCGCCACATGAGTTGGGAAACCGTCCAGCGTATTCCATCGATACCGTCCGTCGCATCCGCGCCACGCTGAAAGCGACAGACCGGCTCTTCTTCATCATTGGCATCGACGCCTTTCTCGACATCGCCAAATGGCATCAACCAGAAGCAGTGTTGCGTGAAACCGAGTTCATTGTGGCCAGCAGGCCTGGTTACTCCCTCGGCGATCTTGGCGATGCGCTGCCGGAATCGCTTCGGCCGCCAGAGCCGGTTCGCCGGGCGCTGCGAAATCAGGCTGCCAAAGGAGAAATCGTCCTGCCGGGGATTACCATTCACCTGTTGCCCGAGGTGACCGAGCACGTCTCCGCCACGCACGTCCGCAAGGCGGCAGCCAGGAGTGGCTCTCAGTTGCGCAGTCTCGTTGGCCCAGCCGTCGCGGATTACATCCATAAAACGGGCCTTTATCGCAATACCGTACAGACAGGGCACGATTCCGCCACCCCGAAAGTGTTACAGATGACGCCGCGCAGGAGACAAAAAACCATATAAGCTGGATGAACTTCAACTACACGAGGTCGGATGGTCAGGAAAACCGATAATAACCGAGGCCAGGTGCTCGAAGCCGTTCACGCCTGCGAAGATAAGAAAGCCGAAGACATCGCAATTCTGGAACTGGACAAGGATTCCGGCGCGTTCACAGATTTCTTTGTTATCTGCTCTGGTAGCAACCCGAGGCAAGTTCAAGCCATCTCGGATGAGGTAGAGCAGAGACTCAGCCGTTCCGGTGAGCGGCCGGCGAATGTCGAAGGCTACAAGCAGGCGGAGTGGGTGCTGCTCGATTATGTAAATTTTGTAGTTCACGTGTTCTCCCCCAAGGCACGGAACTTCTATAACCTGGAGCGGCTTTGGAAGTCTGCAAAACGGTTCCAGCCATCGGAATTCACGATCAGCAGCGCGAAAAAGGCAGCAGTAGTGCGCTCGAGCGGCCCGAAGGCGAAAACGGCACGAGCCTCCACACCCCGGAGCGCCAAGGCTCGAACGGGCAAACGGTAGCGTCCGCCGCCTCGACGCTATACCTTTGTGGCGGAATGCGAGACGCAGTTCTGGCCTCGTGGATCGCGCAAGACGCGAGTTCAAAACAGCTTCTCACCGACGTCCAGAAAATCGCTCCGACGTCCGCTACCGTGCTCATCCGCGGCGAGAGTGGTACCGGCAAGAAGTTGCTGGCTTTCCTTCTGCACTCTTTGAGCAGTCGGGCTACGAAGCCCATCGTTCACATTGACTGCGCCAACCTCAGCCAGGCCTTCCTGGAAACGGAGCTTTTTGGCTGCGAACCAGGTTCTGTTCCCGGACTTGCCGAAACCAAGCCCGGGCAACTGGAACTGGCGGGCAACGGCACTGTCGTGCTGGAAGAAGTTGCTGCTCTGAGTCTTCCGCTGCAGGCCAAACTCCTGCGCACCATTGAAGAACAGCGCACCGAACGCGTCGGCGGTAGCCAGAGCGTGGAGGTGAAGGCGACCATCATCGCTCTCACCAGCGTGGATTTGGAGCAGGCCGCAGCGCGCCACGCCGTGCGTAAGGATCTCTATTACCGGCTGAATGTCGTCCCCCTGGCCATCAAGCCGCTGCGTGAGCGGCGGAACGATATTGCCGCCCTGGCCGAGCATTTCGTCGGACAAGCGTTGGACATCCATAAACAGCCTCGAATGAAGTTTGCTGCGGAAGCAGTTGCCGCTCTTGAGCAGTATGAGTATCCCGGCAATGTACGAGAACTGCGCCAGATCACCGAGCGGGCGGTGCTCGCCGCCGCTCCGCCGGAAATCCAGGTGGAAGATCTCCCCTGGTATATGCGCCATGCCAACGCAGCTCCGCAAATGTCGCTCGAAGAAATCGAACGCACTCACATTGTTCGGGTTCTCGAACACACCCGCGGCAAGAAAACCCAGGCAGCACGCATTCTCGGCATTAGCCGCAAGACACTGTTGGAGAAACGCAAGCGTTACAACTTAGGTTAGCCTGTCGTCAGTAGCTGGTACACAGAAGCTGTCGTAAATCGGCTTTGGAGCATGGCTTCAACTGCGACCTCCAGAGCTGTTCGCGGCCGCGTCAGAGATTTTTCTGGAAACTAATCACCAGCCGCCACACACTGGTGTCGTGAAGCTGCGTGTCGCCTGGATTGGCAAGACTAAAGAGCCTGCTTACCAGGCTCTCACTAACGAATACCTGAAGCGAATTTCATACTTCACCACCATTGATCCTCAGGAATTCTCTAACGAGGTCACGCTGCTGAAGTCCATCTCAAAACAAGTTCCCAAGCCATTTCTGGTACTGCTCGATTCGCGTGGCAAGCAATTCTCATCGGAAGAGCTTGCAGCTTACCTTGAAGATCAGCAGGACCGTGGATTAGGACAGATTCTCTTCGCGATTGGTCCATCGGACGGATTCAGCGAAGAAGCGATTGCGCTAGCCGACCTGAAGCTCTCGTTCGGGAAAATGACATTCGCTCACGAACTAGCGCGCGTTGTGTTGCTCGAACAGCTCTATCGCGCTTTTACCATCATCAAGAAGCATCCGTATCATCTCGGGCATAAATGAAAAAAGCACGGCCGAGTGAGTGCCGTGCCTCAATTAGTAAAACGAACGCTCCTACGCCCGCCGACGGAGGCGGATTAACAATGGGATGCCCGAACCTAGAAGCAACAAGGTTGCCGGTTCGGGAACGGTTGTGATCTGCCCGTAATAATCCAACCCGTACGAGACGCCTGCCCGCTGGGCGACATCGAACTGCAACAGGTTTTCTCCGTCGATCAGATCGCTGGCGTCGAAATTAATCAGGTACGCTCCTCTGCACCCTATCCCGAAATCCGAGCAGGTGGTGTAGTTGTTATTGGTGGTCGAAGCCTCCGCAACCAGCAGGTGCCCGTTTAATGTCACGGATGTCGAATCGTCCGCCATCACCTCGATCCACCCGGAACTGGGAGCCCCCGAAACGGTGAAGCGGTCGAAGAAACTGGTCACCGTGCCGTTGGCTACCTGGAAGTAGTTTGCGTCGTTGGTATTGCCGCTGTTCGCGAACGAAACCCAGGACGAGGTACCCAGTGCCTTCGACCAGGCTGCATTCGGATCGATGGCAATCGTAGGACTGCCGGAATTGTTGGTTTGACCTGAGTCTGCTGCACTTCCCAGACTCGCAAGTACAACGTTGTCGGCAAAAGCGGTAGTGGATACAAACAAGGCCAGAACTGCAACAACAGCTATCTTTACCACTCGAACCTTCACAGCTTTACCCTTTCTCGATCGGCCTGAAAGCCCTGGACGAAGTGTTTCTTGCGCTTAACGATTTCAGAGTAGATGCTCGACTACGTTTACCCGTTGCACACAGAGGTGTGCGCAAAAGAAGCACCTGCTCGAATCGATCACGATTTTTTTGCTGGTTACTACAAACGTTGTTCGTTGCTTACTCTGTAGCAACGGGCGTACGCGGCAACGACGAGATCGGCCGTCGGTAACTAAAGCAAGTTACTGTGTCTTGCGGACGATACACTCGTCTCGCGACAGACATTTGTGACAAATTGTGTCACCGCTCCCGTCCATCCCATGAAGTGCACCCGCGCTTCCAAACGTTTGGTTGAAGGATAGCTACTTGGATGTTGAACTTTTCATCAATTATGCAACACATTGCACATCGAGAGGAACCGATTTACCTGAAATGGATGCGCCTTCGACAAAGTAACCTGCATCGATGGTTACTTTTTGGCGAGCCTTGCCGAGAATTCGGACAGGTTGATGACGGCACGATTTATCGTCCCACGACCTATTTCTATCGACTCCGCCCCATCTGAACCGGCCAAGGTCCACGCCTTCACTCGCATTACATAGAACCTTCCATCGAACGATTCCATCTCCGCGCGCGCCCGGACTCGCGAACCGATCCCCGTCGGTGCCCGATGTTCCACGTGAATCGCCGTACCCACGTTGATCTCGCCTGCCTCTGCATAGGGATGCAGCGCGTGGAAGCACGCGGTTTCCATTAGACGAATCATGTCGGGCGTGGAATAAACCGGCGGAAGTTGAGGATGAAATGCGGTAAGCGTGTGCTTGAATTCGACGACTTCTTCGACTTCGGCGTGCGCACCAACCGGAACGGGGCGGGACATGGGAGGCATTGTACAGAACACTACGTCTAAGCGCTGTCACCGGCAAACATCCAACCACAAAGGACACGAAGGTCCCCGTAGGTTTAGACGGGCTCTGTGTTCTCTGTGTCCTTTGTGGCGAATTCAACTACGAAACTTGGAATTATGCTGCCGCTCGCGCCTTACGCCGTGCCTCAATGCCCTCCAGCGCCGTCCAAAGTGCCTTTGCGGCACCTTCGGCAGCATTCAACGCATGCGCAGCAGCCTCTGGGTTCGCTTTCAATTGCTTCGACAACTGTTCCCGCCAGACATTCGAGTGGTGAACGTCGGCGGTCGTGTGCAGGGTGAAGTAGCCACATGTCCTGCTGTCGGCGCCATACATCTCGCGCAATCCACGGGCTTTCTCTTTCGCAACTCGTGGCACCTGCGATTCGTACGCATAGAATGCAGCAAGCGCTTGTTCCGCCGACCCCTCCTGCGCGACACCGCGGAAGTGGTCTATCAATGCCTCGATCTCTGCGATCGGCCTTCCATTCCTCGCCAGGTCGCGATCAGCGCCCATACCTTCTGTGAAGTCCAGCCACATCTCGGAATGTGGACGTCCGCCGCTGACACCTTCCTCATCCGCCAGGTTCTCAAGCACAGCGCGACGGAAAGCGCCATCGTTCAAGCGAGCATAGAAACTCGCTAAGTACGTGGGAAACGCGGCGACGTGGTGGTAGTAATTAGTGGCGTACTCGCGCAGATCCTCGCGGCTGAGTTCACCCCCGCTCCAAGCTTTGTAATACGGATGGCACACCAGGTCATATTTTGCGACGCGTGCGTGCAGTTCGGTCCAGAATGCGTTCAATTCCATTCTCACCCCAATTAAGAATAAGAAGATGACCGCCATCGTAGGCGAACCCTGTTACTGAGAACAATCGATGGTCGCTGAACGGCAGCAAGCTTGGCTCCAGTGCGCCAATTACGTCCCTCAATCGCTGAATGCGGCAGCCTGCGCTAAAATGGACGGAATGTCAGGAGTAGCACAAGCAGTGACTCTCACGCCGTCCGACGTTGTTCGGCAGGCCCAGGTTGCGCAATCGCCCAATGGGATTTGCTACGCGGTAATGGGCCAGGCCAATATTCCTTCCGCCGATCTCGAGCGCATGGTCGCCACCGTGCCGCGCCCGGTCGCCGCGGCACTCACACGCAAGGCCTATTACTTCGTTCCACTCACCGTTGGACAGGGAGACGACACCGTCATCGCCGACCGCTACGACGTCACACTCAGCGATAGCGCTGTCTGCCACCGCAACCTCAACCTCGGCGACTCGCATTGCGTCTTCATTTCCACTCGCCTGATGGACGACAAGTTTTCCTTGGCATTCGAATTCTTTATCAACGTAGCGCACGCATTCGTGGAGCAAGCCGGCGTGCCGGCCGAATTTTCCGATCTTCTCTGGAAGCAGGTGCAGGACCGTCAACGCGGCGAAACCGGCCTGGATGCCTGGGAATTCCGCAAAGCCGCCCACGGCAACTTCGGGGATGTGGAGAAGGCAAAAAACGAGTACTTTTCGGCGGCGTTCTCCGACGCAATTGCTATCTACATGTTGTCGACTTATACCGACGTGGATTACTACGACCTGCGCGAGCGCGAGTATCCGCTACTCGCCCCCAATGCCTTGGCGGAACGACTGAGGAAAATAGCGGAGCTATTTCCCGCGAATCAGGGATTCGAATTCAACATCTATTACCGCCGCAGACCCTGATAAGGGTACTTCATCTCGCGCCTTTATCAGAGAAAAACTAATCGGCCTTCGGCAACTGGAACTGCACGCCGCGCTCGTCATTTACTTGGGCGGTCTTGACCAAATCCAGATCCGAAAGCTTGATCTTTTTCGCCGTTGATGCGCCAATGTCGTACAGCGTGTCGCCCACGATCGCGTAGTTCCGCACTTCCTGCTGATGTCCGTCGCGGAACACCAGTACCACCGGATCCATTGGCGGAGGCGGCGCCGAAGTCATTCCCGCAGGAGCCGTTTGCAGCGCACTGTCCGCGCGAGCAGCATTACCCGGCTGCATGGGGCCAAGATACTGTCCGCCATCGAATACTGTTGGCGCAATGCGATTGTCTTCCGCTTGATTCGGCGGAGGCGCTTGTTGCTGATTCTGATCGATCGCTGTGTTGTCGTAGTAGTCGTATCCGTAATACGGATACGCGTACGCATACCCGCCATAGGGATAGTACCCGCGGCGAGGATGGCGATGGTCACCATCGTTATGACGATACTGGTTGCCCAACTGCACCTGCCCCGTCTGGTAATTTACCCACGGCGTGAAATACGGATTGGTGCAGCCCATTGCCGAAGGCACTAGCGCCGAGTTGGTGCAGGTCGGAACCGAGTAGCCGTACGGGCCCGTGGAGGTCACACTCGGACGCACCGGGGTTACCGTTCCACCCTGAATGCCTCGTCCGATGGAAGTCACGCTGGCGGGCACGCCGGGAGCAGGTCCTCGCCCTGGACCATGGGACGTGACCGAGGCTGGTACTCCGTTGATCTGTGACAAGAGAGGTAGCGCAAAAAAGAGCAGGCCGATCGCGACTTTTCCACCGATTTTCATAGCCCAGGCCCTCAGGGCACTCGCCCAACGCCTTCTATATAGACACAATTACACGCCCTTAGTTGCAACCCTGTCCAGCACCACAAGGTAACGTTACCGTCACTTTTCCTGTGGACCGATTGTGCGGGGAGGACATTCTTGTCCGCCCGGTTTTGGCCACCGCGCACCCAACCACTTTGGGTTTGAGTGGAGCGAGAACTGTCATCGGCGAGTGATCTCTATCCTTGCCTCCCGTGCGACTTCTCCTCCCACTCCTCCATCCAATCCAACTGTTACACTGAGACTCGGATGATCCTGCCGTTTGTCCGCGATCTTTTTGCGGACGTGGAACGAATTCCTGCTTTCTCGCGTGTTGCCACCCACCTGAAAGCGGCCACGGGGCGGATACGTGTTTCTGGACTGACTTCAACCGCCAAGGCGCTGCTCGCCAGCATGCTCCAAAAAGCGGCCGCGAGACCACTCATCCTGATCGTCTCCAATAGTCGCACCGCCGAGGCGGTTGTTCCTGTGATCCAGGGATTCGCCGAGATCACCGGCGAACTCTCGCCCGACTCTGTCGTCCATCTTCCCGCGTACGACGTGCTTCCCTTCGAGAGTCTCTCGCCTCACGCTGAGATCCAGGAAGACCGTGCCCGTGCCCTCTGGCGCATTAGCACGGGCGAAGCGCGCCTGGTGGTCACGTCCATTCACGCCGCGCTCATGCGCCTGCAACCGGCTGAGTTCTACTTCGATCTCGCCCAGGTCTTCCGCCGGGGCGAAACCGTTGACATCGACAAGCTCACCGCGCACATCAACACCGTGGGCTACACCAAAACCGATGTCGTCGAAATGCCGGGGGAATACGCCTTGCGTGGCGGTATCCTCGACGTCTATCCCGCGAACTCCGATCGCCCGCTGCGCGTCGAGTTCTTCGGCGACGAAGTCGAGTCCATCCGCAAGTTCGATCCACAAACTCAGCGCTCGTCCGGCGCTGTCGATGAATGTGTGCTGCTTCCACTCACCGACACGCCGGTACGCGAGGAACTTCTCGCAGTGATTCACACGCGACTCTCGGGCCATCGTGTCACTGGCGAACAAGATGCTGTCGAGGACGCGATCCGCTCCGGAGGAATCACCGTGTTTCCGGGTTGGGAGACGTACGCGCCCGTCGCCAGTCGCGGCGACAGCCTCTTCACCCTTATGCCGAATGCTGCCGTGCTTCTCGATGAGCCGAGTACTACTCGCGACGAGGCTGACCAGTGGTGGGACAAAGTCATCACTGCGCACGAGCGCAGCGGCGTCGGTAACCTGGTTCGCCCCGAAGACCTGTTCACCCCTCCGGAGGAAGCATTCACCGCGATTGAGAAGCTGCTCGGCGCCGATCTTGAGCACCTCGGCATCGGAACAGAAGAAGAGCAGCTCTCGCTTTCCACGCAGCCGACGATGCGATTCCACGGCTCGATTCCGCAGGTCGCCGACGAAGTAAAAAAACTTGCAGCCGAGAACCAGCGTGTGCTCTTCGCCTGCGGCACTACGGGGGAAGTCGAGCGACTGGCGGAAGTCTTCACCGAGTATGGAGTGTCGTTCCGCCTTGGCAGCCGCACGCCTCGTCCCGGCGAAACCTACATCGACGACGCGGCCTATCTTTCCGGGGAGGAAGTCAGCACCACCATTGTGAAAGCCTTCGTCCCGGAAGGGGTGGCCGTTCCCGATGCGCGGCTCACCATCTTCGGGTCACGCGATCTCTTCGATGAATCGGAGATGTACACGCCACGTCCGGCACGTGCCAAGTCGAAGACCTCAGCCTTCATCTCGGATTTTCGCGATCTCGCCGTCGGCGACTACGTCGTCCACGTTGAGCATGGCATCGGCCAGTACCAGGGACTTAAAGAGATCCCGCAGGCAGACGGCACCAACGCCGAGTTCATGATCCTCGAGTACGCTGACGCAGCCCGCCTGTACGTGCCGCTTACCCGTCTCGATCTGGTACAGAAATACCGCTCCGCCGAAGGTGCCGCACCGCAACTCAGCCGCCTCGGGACCACCGCTTGGGTCAAAACCAAAGCTAAGGTGAAGAAGGCCATGCGCGACATGGCCGAAGAACTCGTGAAGCTTTATGCGCAGCGCAAAATGGCGCGCGGCCACGTCTATCCGGCCGACAGCGAATGGCAGAAGGAATTCGAGGACTCGTTCGAGTTCACCGAGACCGACGACCAGCTCCAGGCCATCGCCGACATCAAGAAGGACATGGAGAACGGCACGCCAATGGACCGCCTGCTCTGCGGCGACGTCGGCTACGGCAAAACCGAAGTCTCCATGCGCGCGGCCTTCAAGGCCGTCAACGACAACAAGCAGGTTGCGGTGCTCGCGCCCACCACCGTGCTCGCTTTCCAGCACTTTGAGACCTTCAAGCGCCGTTTCGCTGCGTTCCCGATCCGCATCGAGATGATCAGCCGCTTCCGCACACCTAAGCAGCAGAAAGAGATCGCCGAGAAAGTCGCGAACGGGCAGGTTGACATCATCATCGGGACGCACCGCCTCCTTTCGAAGGACATCAAGTTCACGGATCTTGGCCTGGTGATCGTCGACGAAGAGCAGCGCTTCGGAGTTCGCCACAAAGAACGACTGAAGCAGCTCCGCAAAGAAGTCGACGTGCTGACCATGTCGGCGACGCCGATTCCGCGCACACTGCACATGTCGCTTGTCGGACTGCGCGATATGAGCGTGATCGAGACGCCTCCGAAGGATCGCATGGCGATCCAGACCGTGGTCGCCGCCTGGGACGAGAAGCTGATCAAGTCGGCGATCGAGCACGAACTCGAGCGCGGTGGTCAGATCTACTTCGTTCACAATCGCGTGGAGAGCATTTACGAAATCTCCGAGAAGATTCGCGAGCTCATTCCGAAAGCTCGCATTATCGTCGGGCATGGCCAGATGTCAGAAGGCGAGCTGGAAAAGGTAATGCTGGCGTTCATGCGCCATGAGTACGACATTCTGGTCGCCACCACCATCATCGAGAACGGGCTCGACATCCCGCTCTGCAACACCATGATCATCAACCGCGCGGATCGGCATGGGCTTTCTGAGCTCTACCAGTTGCGCGGGCGTGTCGGCCGTTCGAATCGGCGGGCGTATGCGTATCTGCTGATTCCTCCGGATCGCGAACTAACGCCGCTCGCGCGACGACGACTGGCTGCGCTGAAAGAGTTCTCCGACCTGGGTGCGGGCTTCAAGATTGCGGCCCTCGATCTGGAATTGCGCGGAGCCGGGAATTTACTTGGCGGCGAGCAGAGCGGCCACATCGACGCCGTGGGCTTCGAGATGTACACGTCTATGCTCGAGCGGACGGTGCGCGAACTGAAGGGCGAGATTGAGCCCGAAGAAGCCGAGACGCAACTCAACCTCGGCCTGAATATCCGCATCCCGCCTGACTACATTCCCGAGGAGAATCAGCGTCTGCGCATGTACAAGCGCGTGGCTGGAGTCGAGAACGAAAAGGCGCTCGCCGATGTCTCCGCCGAGATCACCGACCGCTACGGCCCGCCGCCTGCGGCCGTACGGCATCTACTTCAGTACGCCGATTTGCGCATCACCTGCCAGCGACTGGGCGTGGTCGCGATCGACCGCCATCGTGACTCGGTCAGCGTCAAGTTCGGCGAGAAGGCGGGCATCAATCCCGAAAAGCTGATGCAGTTCGTTGCGAAGAATAAAGGCACGCAGTTCACGCCCGCCGGCGTGCTGAAGTTCACGGTCACGGCAACTGCTCCGGACCAGGTGCTGGGCCGGTTACGGAATCTGTTGAATGAACTGTCAGCGCACCAGATCACACCCTACGAGGTGAGCCCCGCAGGGCCACCTGCAAGAACGCCGACGCGGTAGAAACCGTGGCGGCAATCAGCTTCAGCTTGTCTTCAAGGGCGCGCGTCCCGTTCTGGGGCCCGTTTCCAAATCTGGAACAGAATTTAATTTGTTTTCACAATTCTATTGAGCAACGCTAGGCTGTTTACATTACTTTCACTTACATTCGTGGACGGAAATCCCAGGAGACTACCTCGTGGCGCGAGCGGAACGGAAATCGCTAATTGAAAAACTGCAGGCTGCAAGAAGCAATCGCCTTTTAATTACGTACATCACCTCAACTCGCGCAGCGCACGAGATTCAAATTGCCGACGACGCTTTTCGGCTCATCTTCGATCACTTGGAGGCGGGCAAGGAACTAGCCAAAAACGGTGTTGATCTCTTCATTCACAGCAATGGTGGCTCGGGGACAGTGCCATGGCGAATGGTAAGTTTAATTCGCGAGTATTGTAAGGACTTCTCGCTATTGGTGCCCCACCACGCTTTCAGCGCTGCTACTCTCATTGCTCTCGGTGCCGATAAGATAGTCATGCACAAGATGGGGTGCTTAGGCCCAATAGATCCGTCTGTCGGCAACATCTTCAATCCTCCACACCCCCAAGCGCCTGGGCAGATTGCACCGATAAGCGTTGAAGACGTGACTGCTTATTTCAAGCTCGTTAAAGATGAAGTGGGAATAACGCATGAGGACGAACTAGTGCAGGCTTTGATAGCCCTGACCGAAAAAATACACCCTTTAGCCATAGGTAACGTCCAACGCTCGCACAATCAATCCCGAATGCTCGCACGCAAATTGCTTAAGCTTCACACCGATAAAAATCAGGATCACGAAATAGAACAAACCATCGATAATCTCAAATCCAACCTGTTCTACCATGGGCATCCAATAAACCGACGGGAAGCAGATACTGATCTGAAACTTGCAGTCGAGATACCGAGTCCCGAAGTCGAATCGCTAATGTGGGCGCTATACCAGGAATATGAGAAAGATCTGAAGTTGAGTGAGCCCTTTAATCCGAACCGCGAATTGGAACTTAAGGTACCAGCGCCAGCACAGCGGGTACCCTTCACGACGCAGCAGATAGTACAACAGATTGTGCAACTTGCGCAGCAAGGCCTAGGCCTTGAGGCAGTTACTGAGGAGCAACTGGTGAAACTCGCTACTGCCATGATACCGTTTGTGAATGCTCCCGCCCCTGGTGCGGGTTCTGGAAAAGTAACATTAGACCCCATCCTTGGGGCATCTATGGAATCGGCTGCGCATTCTGATATGTTTAAGACAGACTTAAGGCTTGAACGGGCCACCGTAAACACGCCGGCCGGACAGCAAGAAGTTATCAAGCAAGAGGTGCTATGGCAGCGGTGGGAGAGAGAAGCATGAAAAAGAATAAACATTCCGAACCGCCTCGCGTCCCGATGCTCGTGGTTCCGATGAACCTGACCGTCACTACACAAGTTTGTCCGGTAGTGACGCTGACCACGCAGCCTATCTTTGGCGGTGGGCCGATCATGCGAGAAGGATTTATTACAGAGACCGGTCTGCTCACCGCTAGCTCCCACCGTAGCGCCTAGTCCGACATCGCGTTCGCGGCCATGGTCACACTCCCATGTTCGCAATGTCACACACCATGACCGTGCCCAACTCTTGTCAAGCCCACTTTTGTCGTAAATCGATACAAACACACGGCTTCCTCGTGTCCGGTTTTCCTTCCAAATCTGCTATGCTGGATATAGAAGCTCGGAACTGATCTGCACACGATCTCTTCCGGGCTTTTGGTTCTTATCCGAGCGTCAGCGAGGATCTGTCATGCCGAGCCTGGCGAGGCATCTCTATTCCTCTGCCAAATCTCGGGCTAGCGCGCGTAGCCGTTACTCAAAGACCGAGAAACTGACAGACTGATCGACTGAAAGACTGACCGACTCGCCGTAAGTCGTTTGCTTTGCGGGACGACGGGACTAACGCCTTTGTTTGCCGGGGCGTGCCTTATCCCATGCCGCTATGTCCTTTAGAATGCGGGACACGGTGAGGGGAGAGGTACCCTCCGGGATCTCCCAATTCGGGAGGTTCGAACGCAAGTCGCCCGCGAGACCCGCGGAAATGCATAGATGCTTCCGCTGCGCGTCAGCATGACAGGTGGTGTGGGATGTTTTCGTGGAGCTGCAAACGAATGCGAACTGCGCTACGCAATGCAGATCCCTCGATCGCTGCGCGATCTCGTGATGGCAAAAAACTGAATTCCGAGCTCGGCGAGTTTTTCTGACGGGCGCGCCAGCACCGCTTTCTTTCCCTTCACGACGATGGGACGCTGGATCAGTTCCGGATGCTTCACCATTAACCGGATCAGTTCTTCATCACTCAGGTTTTTGCCGGCGACTTTTTCTTTATAGATGGCGTCATTGGTCCGCAGAGCTTCGGAAGGCTTCAATCCAGCGGCGCGCAATAGTTGCTTCAGCAGATCGGCTGTCATTGGCTGCTCAAAGAAATTGATCGCCTCGAACTCAACGCCCTTCTCGGTCAAGACCCGCTTGACCTCGCGGCACTTCGTTCAGGTGGGGCGCTCGTAGACTCTCACGGGTTCTGCCATCGACGTCTCCTCGGTGAATGCGTCAGTTATTCTGGATTAGCAATCAACATTCAGTTGGGACCATTCAGCCGCATCGATTGAATGCTGATTCCTGAGTGCTATCTGGTTTCGTGATGACTCATTCTACTTCTATGCCCGCTCCCCTCATCGACTTCGCGCACGTAAACGTGCAGCGCGGCGAACGGCTCATCCTGCGCGACTTCAATCTGACGATCCGCGCGGGCGAGAACGTCGCTATTGTGGGGCCGAACGGCTGTGGAAAGTCGACGCTGCTGAAGACGATCACGCGCGAGATTTACCCGCTGGCGCTCGAGGAAACACGCGCGCAGATTCTTGGCCGCGATCGCTGGAATGTGATGGAACTGCGCGAGCATCTCGGCATCGTTTCGAATGATCTGCTGGCGCATCCCACGCGCGATCTGACGGGACGCGACCTGGTCGTCTCCGGCTTTTTCGGCAGTATCGGAGTATGGCCATACCAGACGGTGACCGAGGAAATGCAGCGAAGGGCCACCGAAGCCATCGAGCATCTCGGCGTGACGGATGTCGCCGATCAACTCGTAGACACGATGTCATCGGGCGAGTTGCGCCGAATCATGATTGCCCGCGCCCTGATCCACGATCCGCAGGCGCTCATCCTCGACGAACCCAGCAACAGCCTCGACATCGGCGCGCTCCAGGATTTGCTGGCGACCATGCGGCGGCTGACACAATCAGGCACGAACCTGATCCTGGTGACGCACCATCTGCCGGAGATCATTCCGGAAATCACGCGGGTGGTGCTGATGCGCGACGGGCAGATCTTCCGCGACGGTCCGAAGGAAGAAGTACTGTCAGCGGGTGCCCTGTCAGACTTGTTCCGCGTGGAAGTACATTTGCACCGTAACAACGGGTACTACCACCTGAGTTGGTAAAGGGCTGTCGGCGGTTGGCGCTTGGCTGTCGAAGTCACGTCTTACCAATATGGGAAAATTCGGGATTGTGTACAAAGAAAGTTGATCCCTACGCGAAGAAAACGATGGATACTCGCATCAGTTTTTCATTGGCAGCCTCCTGATGAGGTTTCCAAACCGGCCGGACGTTCGCGGGGGAGTGGGCGTCCGGCTTTTTCTTTCTTCAAAGACAATTAACTGCATCCCCGCAGCGATGTCTTTTTGCCGTGGGAGTTATCTTCCTCCCTTATGCCAAGTGACGGTTAGCGGGTGGAGCACCCCGCTATCAATACTCACCAGATGTACCATGGAGCTGTGATTGAGCGCCTGCTCCAATACGTCGCAGAACATGAACTGATCCGGCCCGGAGATCG
>Ga0070738_10000613_pt1 | contig 95236 bp, 72 predicted proteins | sample Coa_R2_2_FD_66446 | JGI IMG/M metagenome (GOLD analysis project Ga0070738, IMG submission 66446) | Surface soil microbial communities from Centralia Pennsylvania, which are recovering from an underground coalmine fire - Coalmine... | ecosystem: Environmental > Terrestrial > Soil > Unclassified ...
TTCTAGCGCCGAATTGACTCGCTGGATGGACCGCCTCGAGCTCCTCAAACAGGCCCGCGACTTCCAATTTCACGGCCGCTTGCCCGGCGGCTCCGGCTCCGAGCCTCTTAAATCCTGACTTCCGTCTCTCTGCGCCCCCCCCTGTTTGACCGCCCGGCGGTGGACTGTTATTATAAGTGTGCGGCCTGATTTGGTAACCCGAGGCTTGGCCGAAAGCACGCATGGCTTGGGGGGGCTTTAGACTCCTGTGTTCTGCGTGGTAAACTACGAGTGATATTGGTATCCCCCGATCTGCTCGGCAGTTCGCTCGAACTTCCGCGCGGCTTAGCCCTGCGCGTCCTTATTACGTCCGGAGTGTATCCTCCCATCGAAGGAGGCCGCCGGTCGGTCTTACTTCACCCCCTGCCTGCCGATCCAGCACTGAGGACTTTCGGGAAGATCGTGGAGAAGACTCTTTTGAAATGACCAAGAGCCGGCGCGGTGGTTTCATTGGCTGCTCGCCGCTTGCCGCCGGCTGCTAGGAGAGAGACATCATGTACCGTTCATCCCCTTACGACCGCGCTAATCTGATCGCGGATTTCGACTCGATCCGCATTTCGCTCGCCTCTCCCGAGAAGATTCGGAGCTGGTCTCACGGCGAAGTCACCAAGCCGGAGACCATCAACTACCGCACCTTCAAGCCGGAGCGCGACGGCCTCTTCTGCGCCCGCATTTTCGGCCCCATCGCCGACTGGGAATGCCTCTGCGGCAAGTACAAGCGCATGAAGCACCGCGGCGTCATCTGCGACAAATGCGGCGTCGAAGTCACTCTCTCCCGCGTGCGCCGCGAGCGCTTGGGCCACATCGAGTTGGCCAGCCCCTGCTCCCATGTCTGGTTCTTCAAGGGCCTGCCCAGCCGTATCGGCTATTTGCTCGATATCACCCTGCGCGAGCTCGAGCGCGTCCTTTATTTCGAAGCCTTCGTCGTCGTCGATCCGGGAGAAGTTCCCGGCCTCAATAAAGGCGAAGTGATCAGCGACGAGCGCAAGCGCCAGCTCGATCAGGAATATCCCGCCAAGTTCGTCGCCATGATGGGCGCCGAAGGCATCAAGCAGTTGCTGCGCAAAGTCGACGTGGAAACCCTCAGCCAGGAAATCCGCGAGAAAATGAGGACCGAAGCGTCCCAGCAGAAAAAGCTGAAGTACGCCAAGCGCCTGCGCGTCGCCGAAAGCTTCCGCAAGTCCGGCAATAAACCCGAATGGATGATTCTGGACGTCCTGCCGGTGATCCCGCCGGAGTTGCGTCCGCTGGTTCCGCTGGATGGCGGCCGCTTCGCCACCTCCGATCTGAACGATCTCTATCGCCGCGTCATCAACCGCAACAACCGCCTCAAGAAGCTCATGGAGCTGCACGCTCCCGACGTCATCGTCCGCAACGAAAAACGCATGCTCCAGGAGGCCGTCGACGCCCTGTTCGATAACGGCCGCCGCGGGCGCGTCCTGCGCGGCGCCAACAACCGCCCGCTCAAGTCCCTCTCCGATACCCTCAAGGGCAAACAGGGCCGCTTCCGCCAGAACCTGCTCGGCAAGCGCGTCGATTACTCCGGCCGCTCGGTCATCGTCGTCGGTCCCGAATTGCGCCTTCATCAGTGCGGATTGCCCAAGAAGATGGCTTTGGAGCTGTTCAAGCCTTTCATCTATCATCGCCTCGAGCAGCGCGGCCACTGCACCACCATCAAGCAGGCCAAAGAGCTCGTGGAACAACAGGACGCCGTCGTCTGGGACATCCTTGAAGAGGTAATTAAGGACCACCCCATTCTGCTCAATCGCGCGCCCACCCTCCACCGCCTGGGCATTCAAGCCTTTGAGCCGGTGCTGGTCGAAGGCAAAGCCATCAAGCTCCATCCCCTCACCTGCACCGCTTTCAACGCCGACTTCGACGGCGATCAGATGGCCGTCCACATCCCCCTTTCTCCGGAAGCCCAAATCGAGGCTTCCACCCTCATGCTCTCGGCCAACAACATCCTGTCCCCCGCCCACGGCGCCCCCATCGCCGTCCCCACCCAGGATATGGTCCTCGGCCTCTACTACCTCACCAAGGCTCGGCCCGGCTCCAAGGGCGAAGGCCGCACCTTCGCTTCCGTTGACGACGTGCTCATCGCCCTGGAAATGGGCGAGGTCGAAACCCTCACTCCCATCAAGCTCCGCTACACCGGCAAGGTCATCGATCTAGTGAAGGCTTTCGACAACCAGAACGTCATGCATACCGAGCCCATCGAGTTCAACAAGCAGTACATGGACACCACCGTCGGCCGCGTCATCCTTAATGACGTCCTGCCCGACGACATGCCCTTCATCAACGGCCTGCTGAAGAAGAAAGGCCTCTCGCAGCTCGTTCAGTACTGCTATCTGAAGTTCGGCCTGGCCGTCACCGTCCAAATGCTCGATCAGGTTAAGGCCCTCGGTTTCTTGTACGCCACGCGCGCCGGCATCTCCATCGGCATCGACGACATGGTGGTCCCCGGCGAAAAGGCCGGGCTTGTGCGCGACGCCGAAAAGGCCGTGATCGAGGTCGAATCGCAATATCAGGAAGGCGCCATCACCCACGGAGAGCGCTACAACAAAATCGTCGAAATCTGGTCCAAAGTCACCGAGCGCGTCTCCGAAGAGATGTTTAAGCGCATGGAGGACGACGACCGCACCGGCCGCTACCTGAATCCCATTTACATCATGGCCGACTCCGGCGCGCGCGGCTCCAAGCAGCAGATCCGTCAGCTTTCCGGCATGCGCGGCCTCATGGCCCGCCCCTCGGGCGAAATCATCGAAACCCCCATCACCGCCAATTTCCGCGAAGGGCTCAACGTCCTGCAATACTTCATCTCCACCCACGGCGCCCGCAAGGGACTGGCCGACACCGCCCTGAAAACCGCCGACTCCGGCTACCTCACCCGCCGCCTCTGCGACGTCGCCCAGGACGTGATCGTCACCGAAAACGATTGCGGCGCAAGCGACGGAATTTTCGTCGAGCCCATCATCGAATCCGGCGAAATCATCGAGCCCCTGCGCGACCGCATTGTCGGCCGCGTGGCCTTGGAAAACGTCCTCGACTACGATCAAAACATCCTGGTTCGCGCCAATCAGGAAATCACCGAGGAGCTCGCATCCCAGATTCAAGCCGCCGGCATCGAGCGCGTCAAGATCCGCTCCGTGCTCACCTGCGAATCCAAGCGCGGCGTCTGCCAGCTCTGCTACGGCCGCAACTTGGCCACCGGCCGGCTGGTCGAGCGCGGCGAAGCCGTCGGCATCATCTCCGCCCAATCCATCGGCGAGCCCGGAACCCAGCTCACCATGCGCACCTTCCATATCGGCGGAACCGCCACCGGCTCGGCCGAGCAATCCAAGCAGGACGCCAAATCCGGCGGCTTCGTGAAATACCTCGGCATCTCCACCGTCAAAAACGCCAAAGGCGAGACCATCGCCATGAACCGCAATGGCATCATCGCCATCGTCGACGAAAAGCAGCGCGAAAAAGAGCGCTATCCCGTCGTCTATGGCGCCAAGATCTTGTTCGAGGACGGCGCCAGAGTCAACGCCAACGACGTTTTGCTCGAATGGGATCCTTACACCTTCTCCATCCTTACCGAGGTCAGCGGCGTGGTCCACTTCAAAGACTTGGCCGAAGGCGTCACCATGCAGGAGCAGGTCGACGAAATCACCGGCCGCTCCCAGTGGGTGGTCATGGATTCGCCCGACGAAAAACGCATCCCCGCTCTCATCGTCCGGCCCGCCGGCGGCGGCAAGCACGAGGAAAAGCGCTATCTCATGCCCATGCACGCCCACCTGACCGTCGCCGATGGCGACGAGGTCCATGCCGGCGACGTGCTGGCCAAGATCCCCCGCGCCACCACCAAAACCAAGGACATCACCGGCGGCCTGCCGCGCGTGGTCGAGCTGTTTGAAGCCCGCAAGCCCCGCGAAACCGCCGTCATCAGCGAGATCAACGGCGTCGTCAAGTACGGCGAAATCGCCAAGGGCATGCGCAAAATCTACATCGCCGGCGACGACGGCGAGCAGCGCGAATACGCCATCCCCCGCGGCGTTCATATCAACGTCCAGGAAGGCGAGCGCGTCCGCGCCGGAGATCCCCTCATGGACGGTCCCCGCAATCCGCACGACATCATGAGCGTGCTCGGCGAAAAAGAGCTGCAAAAGTACCTGGTCAACGAAATTCAGGAAGTCTACCGCTTGCAGGGCGTCAACATCAACGACAAGCACCTGGAAGTCATCGCCCGCCAGATGATGCGCTGGGTCAAGGTCGAGGACATCGGCGACACCGAGTTCCTCCCCGAAGAAATCGTGGACAAATTTAAGTTCCGCGAAGAGAATCAGCGCGTCGAGGAAGCCGGCGGGCGTCCCGCCGCCGGTAAAACCGTGCTGCTGGGCATCACCAAGGCCTCCCTTTCCACCGATTCGTTCATCTCCGCCGCCAGCTTCCAGGAAACCACCCGCGTCCTCACCGAAGCCGCGATTAACGGCAAGGTGGATCATCTGCGCGGCCTCAAGGAGAACGTCATCATGGGCCGCTTGATTCCGGCCGGCACCGGCATGGAATATTACCGCAGCGTCCGCATCGCCGGCGAGGGCATGGATGAAGACATCGCCCCCGAGCAGGAACCTGTGCCGCTCGATCAGATTCCCGGCTACGACGAAGAAACCCGCGCCCTCTATGCCGGAGGCCTTTCCGAAGCCGAGCCCGCCGAGGAGTCCCTGGCGGAGTAGCTCCCTCTTCTGGCCGAGGCGGGCTTTGGCGCCTGCCTCTGGCCATGTTAAGCTTTTTTTAATGCGCATTCTTTGCGCTTTGCTGTGCCTGTCCGCCTCCGTTTGGGCGGCCTCCGACGATAACCGGTCTCTGGGCGACCGCACCCGGCAGTATCTGGCCGATCTCCTCCGCATCGATTCCTCCAACCCTCCGGGGAACGAAACTCAAGTGGCTCAATACCTTAAACAGGCCGTTGAGGCGTTTGGCATATCGGGCGAACTGCTGGGCGGCGACCCCAAGCGTTTGAATTTCGTCGCCCGGCTCCGCGGTGACGGCAAGGGCCGCCCGTTGCTCTTGTTCGCCCACAGCGACGTCGCCCCCGCCGACCGGCAACAATGGACGATCAATCCCTTCGGCGGCGAGCTTCGCGGCGGATTCATTTATGGCCGCGGCGCCACGGACGCAAAAAACCTGCTGGCGGCGCATATGGCCGTCATGGTGGAAATCAAGCGGCGTAATCTCAAGCTCAGCCGCGATCTGATTCTGGTCTCCGAGGCCGACCAGGAAGGCGGCTCCGCCGGCATTCAGTGGCTCATCCAGAATGCCTGGCCGAAAATCGACGCCGAATTCGCCCTCGGCGGTGGCGGCTCGATCTTCGAAGCCAAGGACGGAACGCGCGTCTTCCAAGTGGAGACGCTCGAAAAGCCGCTCATGCATGTGCTTTTGACCGCGCGCGGCGCCCCCAGAGGAGGCTCGCAGGGCGCCATCGTACGTCTTTCCGAAGCCATCACGCGGCTTTCGCGCGCCAACTCCGAACAGCCTCTGCGCTTCAACGCCACCACGCGCCGCTATTTCCGCGGCCTCTCGAACCTCGAGGACTACGATTGGCTCGCGCCTCTCTGGCCGAAGCTGGAAAGCGCGGCCACCATGCAATCCGCCGCCAGCCAGATCCGCATGCGCGATCCCGAACTGGACGAGATGCTCCGCACCACAATTAAGCCCGCCAGCCAGAAGAGCGGCACCAACGAGCTGGCCGAGGCCGTCGTGGAGGTGCGGCGGATGCCTTCCGAGACCCGCGACGAGATTCTCGACCGTTTGCGCCAAATTGTGAACGACAGCGCGGTGGAGATTAGTTTCGCCCCCGGGGCCCAGGCGGTCGCCACCGATCCCAGCTCCACCATGACGCCTCTCTACTCCGCCATGCGCCGCGTCATCGACCGTATTTATCCCCACGACGCGGTCGTATTGCCCTTTATGGCCCGCAACTTCACCGACGCGAGCTATCTTCGCGCCCGGGGCATGCCGGTGTATGGCGTGCCGCTCTTCGTTCGCGAGCCGGGCGACAGAGGCGCCCGCGGCGGCGACGAACGCATCGCGGCCAAGTCGCTCGATGAAGGAGTCGAGTTGCTGTGGCAGATGGTGCTTGAAACCGCCGGCGAAAATTAATTCGCCAGAAACCTATCCCAACCTGGAGCAGCAATGCTGCCGCCTTCAATGACGAGCCGCAGTTCGGATTCGTATCCTGGCCCGATTCCCCCTGCCGCATGTGGATCCCCGCCTGCTCCTTGCGCGACCCTCGCGCTTTAGTACTAAGAGGAAATACTTTCACTCACAGCGACGAATCGCCGATGAGCGACAGTAATGGCATTCTCACGACCCTTTTTCGCATCTCTACTTTTGGGGGCATCGCGCTTGATCTTGGCGCAGCCCGCGGAGCGCATCACCGGCGCCATAGACCGGAGCGTCACGGTGAAACTCGCCGGCAATCGCCATCCTTTGGCGCGTCCGGAGTTCGACCGGGGCGCAGTCGATCCAGCCGAGGCCATGGAGCGGATGATGCTGGTGCTCGCAATGGATGCGAGCCAGCGGGCCGAACTCGATCAACTTGCGGAAGCGCAACAAGATCCCGCTTCGCCGCAATATCGTCAGTGGATCACGCCGGAAGCATATGGACAGCGTTTCGGCGTGGCGGAAGAGGATCTGAACCGGATCACGGCGTGGCTGGAGGCGGAGGGTTTTCAGGTGGAGGAAATTCCCGCGGGCCGCGGGCTGATCCTATTCAGCGGCTCGGCGGCGCAGGTCGCCTCGGCATTCCACACGGAGATTCATCGCTACATGGTAAACGGAAAGATGCATCGGGCGAACTCCGCTGATCCCGAGATTCCGGAAGCTTTAGCGGGCGTTGTGGTTGGAATCGCGTCGTTGAACGACTTTCAAAGCGAGGGGGCGCTGACGCATATCTGGCCGGCCTCCGCCGCGCCGGATTTCACCACAGGATCGAGCCACTATATGGCGCCCGCGGATTTCGCTACGATTTACGGCGTCAATTCGCTCTATTCCGCCAATATCGACGGCGCGGGAACGAGCATCGCCGTGGTGGCGCGCAGCAATCTGAAGTTGGCGGACGTGCAGGCGTTCCGATCCATGATGGGCCTGCCGGCGAATCCGCCCGTGGTGATCTTGAACGGACCGGATCCCGGGGTTCTGTCAAGCGACCAAGCCGAAGCGACGCTGGATGTGGAGTGGGCGGGGGCGGTCGCAAAGAAAGCCGCAATCAAAGTGGTGGTCTCGAAGTCCACCGCCGCTTCCGATGGCGTGACTTTATCGGCGCAATACATCGTGAACCACAAGGTCGCGCAGGTCATGACGACCAGCTACTCGGCTTGTGAAGCGGCGGCCGGCTTCGCCTACGCTCAGTTCTGGAGCAACCTGTGGCAGCAGGCCGCGGTGGAAGGCATTACATCGCTGATTGCTTCGGGAGATAGCGGCGCGGCCGGATGCGATTCGCCTTCGGCGGCGGTTTCGCATTACGGCAAGAGCGTGAACGTGCTGTGTTCCTCGCCTTACAGCACGTGCGTGGGAGGAACCGAATTCAAAGACTCCGCCAATGCGGGCCTGTACTGGTCCGCGACGACGAATAAAACCACTCTCGGCTCGGCGCTCAGCTATATCCCCGAAGCCGTGTGGAACGAGAGCGGGACCGTGGCGGGAGGATCGCAACTGTGGGCCAGCGGCGGCGGAACCAGCATCTTCTTCGCGAGACCCGCCTGGCAATCCGGCAATGGCGTTCCTTCCGATGGATGGCGTCATGTGCCCGACGTTTCGGTCTCGGCCGCTTCGCACGACGGCTATTTGATGTACATGAACAACGGACTGTACGCGGCGGCGGGAACTTCGGCTTCGTCGCCTTCGTGGGCTGGGCTGATGGCCTTAGTGGACCAGCAGTCCGGAACAAGCCAAGGCAACGCCAATCCGTCTCTCTACGGCCTGTTTCAGCTTCAAATTGCGGGCCACGCGGCGGTATTTCACCCGATCGCGGGCGGCAACAATTCCGTTCCTGGCACGCCCGGCTACAGCGCTGGCTCCGGCTACAACCAGGCCACTGGACTCGGTTCGCCCGACGCATTTACGCTGGTGCTGCACTGGAACGACGCGGGCGCGCTGAGTTCAGCCCTTGTAAAACCGCATTGAAGCCGGGGCCGCTGGCGCTTCATGATAGAATCCCGCCATGAAGCTCTTGTTTCTCCTCGCAACGGCCCCCTTGTTCGCCGCCGGTCCGGCCGGTTTTCTCACTTGGACGCCCGAAGAACTAAAGGCCTACGAAAAGAAGCTGCATAGCAAGGTCGACCAGAATCACGTCGCCAACGAGCGCCTGCCCGATATGGAGGGCCACACGGTGCTGATGATTCACCGCGAAGGAACGGGCCAAGCGGAAATCCACGAGAACGCGGCCGATTTTGTTTACGTCATCTCCGGCGAAGCGGATGTGGTTGTAGGCGGAACTATGGTGGGCGGCAAAACCACGGGCCCGGGCGAGATTCGCGGCTCTTCCATCAATGGCGGAGATACCAAGAAAGCCGCCGCCGGAGATATTCTTCACATCCAGCCCAAGGCGCCGCATTGGTTCAAGCTCGAGCCCGGCAAACAGATCACCTATCTAGTAGTGAAGCTGGAATCGAAGTAGGAACGGGGAGACGCGCTCTTTTCCCCTTGAGGACGCTCATCCGCTTGCGGCCAAGCCCTATGCCTCGGTCATAGACCGCGACATCGCTGACGGCGAGGAACTCGGCGTCAGGGCACGCCGACGTTCTTTATCGGCCTGCGCGTCCCGCGAGACCCTTCTCGCGTCCAGGCGGTGCGCGTTATACCCGGCAATGCGCCGTTCCGGGATTTTCAGAGCGCCGTCCGCTCCGCGCTAGAACTCGCCCGAAGGAAGGAAGCTACGAAGCCATGAAATCCGCGAGCCCTCCCGCTACCCTGCAGCCCCCCGGCCAAATCCCAGATGCGGTGGCCTTCCGCCTCGTATTCATGAGCCTTGCGCTGCCAAACGCTCGTCGGCGTAGCCGCCCTGCTGGGCGCTTCGGTTGCTCGAAGCCAAGCCATCTACAACAGCGAGTGGTCCGATGAGGATGACGACATCAATACCGAACTTGACGGGTACGGGACGAGTGGTCCAAGTTGCGGCGTCTTGAGCCTCTCCAGTTACCTCAACGGCAGTTGGGGGGAGCGCGTCTTACCCCGCACCCTTCGAGGTCGTCGTCCAGAACCAGATCCTCAGCGCGCCTAGCGGCGTCGACTACGGCTGGCAATGGGACTGGAGCTACACTTATCCAAGCCCCTACGGCGGCTGCGGCGTCACCGGCGGGGAGAACTTCTCCTCGGTGGGCATTCACCACACGTTTTACGGACCGCCGCCCGCCATCGGCCCAATGACGTGCACATACAAGAACTTGGCCTGCACTTCCGGCACGGCTGTCTGCACCGGGGGTATGGCACCGCAGTTCTATAGCGGCCTGCCCGAACTACGTTGGGATCACCTATCTTAAGGCCGGCAGCAGTTGCACCGCTCTGTTCTTCACCGATGCAACAGGCGGCCAGGGGGGTAGCTGCGACTAAGGTACGTCGGGTACGGGTCTGTGGCGGGAATGCCCACATCGACGTCGTTGATGCGGAGTTCTCTGCGGTCGGATCGTGTGATATCCTCCAGGAGGAGCCATGTCGCGCTGCTACTTCATGGCACTAGCCGGGCTGCTTGAGTTGGGGGGAGCCGCCGCCACGGCGCTGTTGGGCCAGTCAAGTGCAGACCCCAAAACCCTCAGTGTTTTTGCGCTTGGGATTCCAGGTGCCCCGCTTGAGTTCAGGCAGGTCGAGACAAACGTCCGCGCGCTCGCAGATGGGTCGGTCGCCATCGAGGAGACAACGAGTACCGTGCATCGCGACAGCGTGGGGAGAGTGCGACTGGAGCAGATTTCTGGTCCGGGCGGCCCGTTCGTTATAGTCACGGACCCCGTAGAGGGCTACGCTACGGTCCTCCTGCTCCGCGGACCAAAACCGCGGTTCGCACCAGGGTTCCGAAGCGCGTCCAGGGAGCCGAAGCCAGGTTCGCCGTCCTTGGACCGGCGCTTCTACCAAAAGGCAACTGGAAGCCCGACACGCACGCCCTTCCCAAAAGGGTGATAGAAGGGCTCGAATGCGAGGGCGTGCGGACGGCTTACAGCGACTCCGATAGCCAGGGCAGGACCGCGACCTACGAGAACTGGACGGTACCCTCGCTCGGGTTGATGGCGCTCGTCACGGCTTCCATCCCCGGCTCAACGTACACCGGCAGGATTGAGCGTTTGGTCCGGGGCGAGCCAGATCCTGCCCTTTTCGCCATTCCTCCGGATTACGCGATCACTGAGCTACAGGACAAGTGAGTCCGAGCGGCGGCTCTCACCGAACGCGTGCTGTGCGCTTGGAGGCGAGAACGGACTCCGCCATTACCGCCGCCGCTTTGACGAGCGATCCCATCTTGGGATGATTTGGCACGATGTCGGGGTGAATTCCGTGAGCTTCAAGAGTAGCGGTCATCACAGGGCCGACCGACGCCACGGCGCTTTGCTCACGCAGCGCCTGGATTACTTTTTCTTTGATTCCGAGCTCCTCGGCCACTTCCAGCAAGTGGTCGAGTTGAATCGATGACGTGAAAATCGCGACATCGATCTGACCGGAAGCCAGCCGGCGGGCGGCCTCTCGCAGCGGCTCGCGGTCCTCCGGAAGCTCCCAACGGTAGATAGCGATCGGCGTGACACGCGCGCCCAGCCGCTCTAGCGCCTGATTCATCTCGAAATTGGGACGGCCGTACTCTTGCACCGCGATCCGCCGCTCAGGCCGGATGGCCACAGCCTCGACGATCTGTTTCCACGTGTTCGGTTCGGGCACCACGACGTGAACCGGGACGTTCATCTCGCGCAGCAGCGGAACGGGCTTGGGTCCACGGGACACGATCGTGACCTTTCGGAGGCCGGCCGCCAGCCGCTCCAACGGCATCTGAGCTTGGACCACGTCGCGCAAGAAGGCCAGACCAGCGCCCGTCATGAACACCACCAAATCGAATTCCCTAGATTCGAGGCGCTCTACAAATCGGATGCCGTCCGTGTGGTCTTCAAGCGCGCGCTCCTGCACCGACGGAGCTACAAAGGCGTCGCCCTCCAGTCGGCGGATCATGGCTTCCATCTCCTTGGCGCGCCGGCTTTCCAGGCTCAGAACGCGCAGCCCCGCAAACGACATCTAAAACCGACCGATCCTCCTGAATCTATTGTCGGGCAAGCTGATGCCGCCCACGCCGGTTTAAAACCGGAACATCATTTCGAGATATCCGAACCTTCCGTCCTTGTCTTGCGTGTAAATCTGCTCCATGGCGGCGAGTCCTTGCGCGTAGCCGAGATACGCCGTCAGCGTGACATTGCGGCTGGCGCGGCACTCAACGTTGGCGTCGTACAGATTTGCGAGAGAGCGGCGGCCAGCCGTAGATCGCCCGGTATAGCCGAAGCTCCAGGGCTGATACACCCCTCCTCCGCTGTACCACAGGTCGCTGGCGTCGGCGAGGCGCAGGGAGTGATATTCGCTCGAAAGGGTGACCTTGGAATGCGGGCGCAGGATCAGCGCGCCAAACGCATCTTGGGTGTTCATCATGTTGAAGAAAGGAAATCGCGCGTAAGGGCGGGGCGTCGGCAAGATTTGAAAGAAAGTCCCGTGCGTTTTGTCGTTGGGGTTGGAATCGCCGGAGCCGTAAGTGTAGCCGCCGCGAACCCAGGGTTTGACTTGCGGCAGAATCTTCGGCTGAAAGCCTCCTTCGAAATCGAACGCGAAGGCGCGCTGGACCTGCGTTCCCCACCACCCGGTTTGCACCGCGCCCCAGGCCACCGCATCGAGCGTGCCGGCGGCGGCGGCAAAAGCGTGGATGCTGTGGCCGCCGAAAGTTTGGACGTGAATATTGTCGGTGTCCACGCGGCGTTGCGCGGCGGGCCGGTTATCGGTTTTCAGCACGCCGTGCCGGAAATCGTCGTAGTCGATCGCAAAAAATCGCGTATCGGCGGAATGTCTGCCCTTTCCCCATTCCTTGGTGTAGGCCGCGTAGCCGAAGCCGACGCGATTCCAGCCCCAGCCGTCCACCTGAAATACGCCGCGCGTGGGCACGGCCGCGATGAAAGTGAGATTGGAGGAAGGAGAGGAGAGCGAATAGTGCAGGCCGTCAAAGCTGCGGCCTACGTCCGTGAAGCCGAAATCCCCCAGCAGCCTTTGCGCGATGCGAGAGGATTTCAGCGTGGCCAGAGTGGAGTTTTTGGGCGCGGTTTCGCTTCCGTCGAGGAAGGTGAACCGGCCAATCCGGAGGGTTTGGCCGTCTTCTCCCGCCAGGCCATCGAAGCGAACGTAGAGCTGTTTGGGGAAGATCATGGCGGTATTGCGCCGGCTTGCGTTCGACGAATAGTAATTGGAGCCGAGGCCCAGCGCGCCTTGCGGCGCCGGGTCGGTCGCGCCGGTGGGCAGGCCCAGCAAAAAGGGAACCGCGAATTCGGCGTCCCAGTCCCAGGAGTTGAGTTTTTCCGAAAAGTTCAAACGAAGCAAATTCCCGGAATACTCGTATTGATTTTCGCCGGCCGCCGGCTTGAACCAATCCCAAGCGTAGAAGCGGGTTCGAAGCGATCCGGAGAATGCGACCGGCCCGAGCTGAATCGGAGCGGACGAGGAAGTTGCGGATGCTGGCGCCGGATCGGGAGGAGGCGCGGCGGGAGCCCCGGGGAGCGCTTGTGCGCTCGCGCAAGCCGACGCCAACAGCAGACAAACGATGGCTCGCATGTCAGTCTCCCGTGGCTGCGGAAGCAGCGGCCATCGGCGCGGCGGCCAGGCGCGCGGCGATCTCCTCGCGAGCGGCCTGCTCGTCGGCATGGGTGAAGCGAACCAGAATTGTCAGCGACGAGCATACCGTCACGATGGCTCCCAACATCAGCAGAGCCTGCGGCCAGCTCAGACTCGAGCTTTTGAACAGAAATCCGGCCAAGACCGCGCCCACATTGCCGCCGGCGCCAACGATTCCGGCCACGCCGCCCAGCACGCGCCGGTTAACGAAGGGAACGATGGAATAGGTCGCGCCATTGGACATCTTCACAAATAGGCCGGCCAGCATCATGGAGGCGATGGCGAACGGCAGCACGCGCATCCGCGAAAACAGCATCAGTCCCAAGCCTTCGCAGCACAGAGTGCAGCCCAGCAACGCCACGCGCCCCTTCAGTCCCCATTTCCTGTTCCAGCGGTCGCTCACGATGCCGCCCAGCGCCCGCGCGAAGAGGTTCATCATTCCGAACGAAGCCGCGACAAACCCCGCCGCGGCCAGAGCCAGATGGAAATAGTCGGCGAAATAGAGCGCTGCGATGTTGTCGATGGTCAGCTCCATTCCAAAGCAGCAGGCATAGATGACGAACAGGGCCCAAACGCGCGGATCGCGGAAGGCCTCTGAGATGCGGCCGCTGGAGGCCCGCCGGGACCCCAGTCCCGCGGGCAGGCCGCGATAGTCGCCCTCCGGCGTGTCTTGCGTGAACGCGTAGTACGCCACGCCGCACACAAGCATGGCGAAGCCGGGAACGAACATCGCCAGCCTCCAGCCCCACCACGCTCCGGTTCCGAGGCTTACAAAGGCGGCGAACAAAAGCGGCATGGTCATCTGCGTGACGCCGCCGCCCAGGTTGCCCCACCCCGCGGCCGCGGCGTTCGCGGTTCCCACGATGTTCGGCGCGAACATGACGGAGGTGTGATATTGCGTCACCACGAAGGAAGCGCCGATGATCCCAATGGTCAGGCGGAACGCCAGAAACGAGGCGTAATCGTGGGAGAGGCCGATCAACATCACCGGCAGCGAGCCGAGAATCAGCAATCCGGCGTGCGTCTTGCGCGGCCCGATGCGATCGCACAGCCAGCCCATCAGCAGCCGTCCGAACACCGCCAGCGCCACGGACGCGATGATCGAATTGCCGGTCTGGGCTTTGGTTAAATGCAGCTCCTCGCGGATCACCGGCATCAGCGGCGCGACGCCGAACCAGGAAAAGAAGCAGAGAAAGAACGCGAGCCACGCCATGTGGAACGCGCGCATCGGCGGAGACGTAAAATCCGCCAGGCGGATGCGGGTCGCCTTTTTCGAAAACATGCGAGTCAGTTCTCCTTTTGGTTAAAGTGAAAGCTGGCTCCGACGGGGAGATTTCACCCGCCACTGGGATACCCGTTCGCATCCGCCTGAGGCCGATGAGGATGAATTGCCTCGAACGTTGAGGCGATGGGATTACGCGGCTCCCTCCAGGGCGTCTTGTTCGCTCGCCATCCGGCGGCCGCCCTTCAGATCGACGAACACAATTCCGTTTTCCACGCGCGCCGGAAACGTGGCGACGCAAGCCGGCTGCGGCGCGCGCGCCGCCATGCCGGTGGCGAGATCGAACCTCCATCCGTGCAGCGGGCACACCACTATTGCGCCGGACACGATGCCGTCGCATAACGGGCCGCCTCGATGCGGACAGGCGTTCTCGATGGCCGCGAATCGGTCGCCCAGGTTGAACAGGGCCAGCTCGATTCCGCCGGTTTGCACCGCGCGGCCCTCCAACGGAGGGATGTTTTCGACTCGGGTGATGGGCGTCCAGTTGGCTTCCGGCATTTACTGCACCTCCACCGGCCGATCTTGGCCTAGAACTTCGATGGCCGCAAACTGAGTGGGATGAACCGGGGCATCGCGCTCCAGCCAAGCGTCCTTGGCCATGCCTTTGGACCGCCGCAGGCGCTCGCGCAGCGCATTTTTTTGCGCCTCCGGCGCATAGACGGTTTCCTTGCGAATCGCTTCGATGCCCAGGCGCTCCACAAAGTCGTAGGTGCGCTCCAGGTAGTTGGCGTTTTCCCGATAATACTGGAAGAAGAGCTCGCAGGCGTCCAACGCCTCTTCGGTGGTTTCCACGGTGATTAAAAGGTCGGCCTTGCGGACGGACTTGCCCGCGGCGCCTCCCACCACCACCTGCCAGCTACCGTCCTGTCCCACCATGCCGATATCTTTCACCGTGGCTTCGGCGCAGTTGCGAGGGCAGCCCACCGCGCCCATCTTCACTTTGTGCGGGGTGAACAGATTCTCCAGGCGGCGCTCCAGCTCGATTCCGGCCGCGGTCGAATCCTGCACGCCGAAGCGGCAGAATTCGGTCCCCACGCACGTCTTCACCATGCGGACGCCCTTGGTGTAAGCTTGCCCGGACGGCATGCCCAGATCGGCCCATACGCGCGGCAGATCGGCCTTCTTGATTCCCAGCAAGTCGATGCGCTGGCTTCCCGTAACCTTCACCATGCGCACTTTATACTTCTCCGCCACGTCCGCGATCCGGCGCAGTTCCTCGGGCGAGGTGACGCCGCCGCGCATGCGCGGAACCACGGAGAACGTTCCGTCCTTCTGAATATTGGCGTGGACCCGGTCGTTGATGAACCGCGCCGAGCGGTCCTCGTCGTGCTCTCCGCACCAGATCATGTCGAGCATGTAGCTGAGCGCCGGCTTGCAGACTTCGCAGCCTTTGCGGTTGCCGTAGACGTTGAGCACCTCCTGCACGCTCTTGAGCCGCTGGCCGCGCACGATTTGCCTAAGCTGTTCGTAGGAAAAAGGCAGGCACGAGCACAACGTCGTGCGGGTCTCCTCCTGGAAGTCCGGCGCGACGGCGCGCAGAAGCTGCTGGCACAAGCCCTTGCAGCTTCCGCAACTGGACGAGGCCCGCGTTCGCTGTTTGAGATCGTCGAAGGTTTTAATGCCGTGTTCGTGAATGGCCTGGATGATTTCCCCTTTGGTGACGCCATTGCACCCGCAGATCACCTCCTTATCCGGCATCTGCGCCACTTCGAGGCCGGCGTCCTTCTCAGGCGGCGGAAACAGCAAATGCCGGCGGCTTTGAGCCAGGTCCGTTTCCTCGCGCAGCCACTGCGTATAGCGCCTTTCATCGGAGGCGTCTCCCACCAAAATCACGCCGCGCAGCCGGTTGTTTTTCACCAACAGCTTCTTGTAGACGCCTTCCGCCGGATCTTCATAGCGGACGACCTCCACTCCCGGCTCGGCTTCGTCGATCGAGCCGGCGGAAAAAATCTCGACTCCCATAATCTTCAGCTTGGCCGCCGGCTGCGCCCCTTCGAAGAGCAAGCCGCGCTGGCCCGCGATCGCATCGGCCAAGACCTTGCCCTGCTCCATCAAAGGAGCCACTAAACCGAAAATCTGGCCTCGATGCTCGGTGCATTCGCCGACGGCGTAGATGGCGGGATCGGAGGTCTCCATGTAGTCGTTGACGACAATGCCGCGGCGTACCTCCAGCCCGGCCCTCTTCGCCAGCTCCACATTGGGCTTGATTCCGGCCGCCACCACCACCAGATCGGCTTCGATCTCTTCGCCGGAGGCGAAGCGCAGGCCATGAACGCGGCCGTTTCCCAAAATCGCCTGGGTTTGCCTGGGCATCAGCACCCGAATGCCCAAGCTCTCGATTTTGCGTTTTAGGAACGCTCCGCCGGCCGGGTCTAATTGGCGCTCCATCAAGGTTTCCATCAAGTGAACCACGGTGACTTCGCAGCCCCGCAACTGCAAGCCCCGCGCGGCTTCCAGACCCAGAAGCCCGCCGCCGATCACCACGGCCCGGGTCCCTTCACAGGCTTTCGCGATGAGTTCGCGCGTATCGTCCAGCGTGCGGAAGACATGAACGTTCTCTTTGTTCACGCCTTGAATGGGGGGCAGGAAAGCGCTGCTGCCGGTGGCCAGAATTAGCTGGTCGAACGGCTCGGCTGCGCCGTCGTCGGCGATCGCCACGCGCCGCTGGCGGTCGATCTGCTCCACCCGCACGCCCAGGCGCGCGCGAATGCCGTTGTCCCGGTACCACTCCACCCGGTTCAAAACGATGTCGTCGGCGGACTTTTCTCCCGCCAGCACCGAGGAAAGCAGAATCCGGTTGTAGTTGACGTGCGTCTCCTCGCCGAAGATGGTAATTTCGAAATCGCGGCTGCGCTTCAGAATCTGCTCGACGCAGGCGACGCCCGCCATGCCGTTGCCCACCACCACCAGCTTTTTCATGCGCTCGCGGCTCCCGAGGCGTTTACAATCTGCGAAGCCAGAGGCGCGATGGCCTGCATGGCCTGCGCCACCAGTTGCTGGCTGACGCCCAGCTCCCGGAGCGTCTCCGCCAGATGCGCCACGACCGCGTCAAAGTGGCGCTGCTCGATGCGGAGCCGCGCGTGCGCGCGCGACATCGCCGCACCCGAGTACCGTTGCGGTCCTCCGAGCGCCTGCGACAGAAACGCAAACTGGTGCGCCTTGAGGCGCGTCCGATCGGTGTTTTCAAAGAAAGGCCCGATCATCGGATCGGCCAGCAGGCGCGCGTAGAATTGCTCCACGGCCGCCCGCACCGCCGGCTCGCCGCCAATTTGATCGTATAGAGTCATGCTTCCGCTCCCTTGCTCCGGCTCCGGGCGCGGCTGGGTTCCACGCGCACGGCGCATTGTTTGTAATTCGGCTCGCGCGAAACCGGATCGAATGCGCTTTGAGTGACTTCGTTTACGTTGGTTTCAAAGAAATGGAAGGGCATGAACACCTGCCCCGGCGCCGTGATTTCCGTAAGCCGCAGCTCGACGCCGGAAACCCTTCCGCGCTGAGAAACTACGTCCACCCGTTGATGGCTGCGCAGCCCCAGTTGTTTAGCGTCGCGCGGATTCATCTCCAGCCAGGCGCGTGGCGAGAGGTGCTCCAAAATAGGGGCCTCGCGCGTTTTGGTGCGCGTGTGCCAGTGCTCCACCGTCCGGCCCGTGTTTAGAATCAGGGGAAATTCGCGGTTGGGCTGCTCGGGAAAGGGCTCCCAGTGCGCCGCCACAAGCTTGGCGCGTCCATCGGCGGTGGGGAATTTGCCATCCTCGTACAGCCGCGCCGGACTCGGCTGTCCTTCCGGAAATGGCCACTGAACCGCGCCTTTCTCGGCGAGTTTCTGGTAGGTGATGCCGGAGTAATCGCACAGCCGCCCTCGCGATACGCGCCGCCATTCGTTGAAGGCGTCTTCCGGGCCGCGCCAGCCGGGATAAAGCTCTTGGCGGCAGCCGAGTCTTTCCGCGATCTCCAGAAAGATGTCGAAATCCGCTCGCGCCTCGCCGGGCGGAGCCACGGCCCGATTCACCTTGCTGACGCGGCGCTCCGAATTCGTGTAGGTCCCTTCTTTCTCTCCCCAGATGGCGGCGGGCAAAACCAGATGGGCCAGTTCCGTGGTCGGCGTGGGATGATAGCCGTCCTGCACCACCAGAAATTCGAGGTTCGAGAGCGCCTGCCGAAGCACGTCCTGGTTCGGAAAGGAAACCAGGGGATTGGTGGCGATGATCCAGAGCCCGCGAATTTTTTTGGCCAGCGCCGCTTCTATAATGTCCGGGTACGCCAACCCGCGCCTGGCCGGCAGCCGCGTTTCTTCGATGCCCCAAAGCGCGGCGAGCTCCCGCCGGTCCGCCGCGTCGTCGAACTTGCGGTAGCCGGGCATGCCGGAGGTGAATCCAGCCTCGCGCGTGCCCATCGCGTTGCACTGCCCGGTGATGGAGAACGGCGCCGCGCCCGCGCGCCCAATGTTACCCGTCAGCAACGCCAGATTGCACAGCGCGCTCACCGTCGCCGTTCCCAGCGTGCTATGATTCACGCCCATGGTCCATCCAATGAACCCCGCGCGAGCGCGGCCATACAGGAAGGCGGTCTTGTAGAGCAGTTCCTCGCTCAGCCCCGTCATGCGCGAGACCCGTTCGGGAGGATACGCTTCCAGCAAGCGGACCAGTTCGTCGAACCCGGCGGTGTGATTCGCGATGTAGTCGCGATCGATCAGCCCGTGGCGTATGAGAATGTGCGCAAGGCCGTTGGCCAGCGCCAAATCCGAACGCGGCCTCAAGGGCAGATGCAAGTCCGCCATCATCGCCGTTTTTGAGACGCGCGGATCGGCGACGATCAAGGTCTTCCGCGGATTTGCGTCCAGATACTGGCAGAGAATCGGGTGATTATCCGCGATGTTGGCGCCGATCAGCAGAATGACGTCGGCCTTCTCCAAATCCTCGTAACAGCCGGGCGGGCCATCGCTGCCGAAGGACCCTTTGTATCCCGAAACCGCGCTCGCCATGCATAGCGTCGTATTGCCGTCGTAGTTGTTGGTGCCAAAGCCGAGCTGAACCAGCTTGCCCAGCGCATAGAATTCTTCGGTCACTAACTGGCCGGTGCTCAGCACGCCGAGCGACGGGGCGCCATGCTTGGCCTGTATGGCGCGCAAGCGCTCCACCATGACGTTTAGGGCTTCGTCCCAGGTCACGCGCGCCAGTTCGCCGTTTTTTCGAAGCAGCGGATATTTGGCCCGGTTTTCCGCGTCCAGGATGTAATGCTCGGACAGCCCTTTCGGGCACAGCTTTCCGCGATTCACCGGATGCGACGCCAGCGGCCGCGAAGCGATGGCCCGCCCCTGCTTCACTCCAATCTCGATGCCGCAGCCGACCGAGCAATATCCGCAAGTCGTGGCCACCCATCGGTCCGGAATCTTTTTGGCCGAAGTGTAACCCGTGCTCTCTCCCCGCGCGTAGGCGTATTCGCGTTGCCGCGTGTCCAATCCCGTCAGCCGTTTCAGCCTCGCCAGCGCCGAGCTCATGCGGCCCTCCCGGAGGGGATGAATGTCGCCGCGATGTTTTTGGGCACCACGGAAACGAAAAACAGCCAGCGGCCCAAGAGCTCGGCGGCCAGCGCCAGCGTGAAAGCCGCCCCCGCCGACAGCGCCGAGTGCGCATACGCCGGCAGCGCGATCCCGGCCGCAATCAGCAACGCCAAACGGAACAAGAAGGCGCTTTGCAGCCGGCCCGACAACAACAGAGCCGATCCGCGCATTTCGTGCTGTTCCGACCGCGACAGCCGGAAGAACTTCAGAACTTGGACCAAAAGCTGAAGCGCGCCGCCCATCATGGCGGCCCGCGCCATCCAAACCTCCGCGCGGGCGCCGAGCGCGGAAAATTCCAAAGCCAGGACAAACAGCGGCCCCAAAAACGCCGCCGTAGAGAAAAAGTCGACAAGCGTGTAACGGCTCGCCCAAGCCGGCCGCGCCGGAACCATATAAATGCGCGCGGAGCAGAAGATGCCCGCCAGCCCGCAAAACACCGTCGCCAATCCCGCGCCAAACTTCGCCGGCAGATCCAGCAAGAGGCTTGCCGCGTAAACGCCCGCCACCGCGGCGAAAATAGAGAAGGCCAGCACTTCGCGGCTCAGCCAGGAGCGCCGCAGCCCTTTAAGCGCGCGCCAGGCGTAAATGGGCCGCCCCAAATGCAGCGGCGCCGCAGCCAGACTGACGCCCGCCAATCCCAGCGAGGCCAGCGCCGCCAGCCAATTGCGCGCGCTTGCCGCAAGCAAATCCAGCGCCCATAGCGCCGCGAACGCCCCCACCGGCAGTTGGGTCAGCACCAGCATAAATACCAGCGGCCAATGCGGCTGCTCAAGCGCCAAGCGCTGCGTGTCCACCCGGCCCGTATCCGGCGACAAATTATCCGGTAGCGTCACGCGCGTCGTCGAGATGCTATCGTCCGCCGGCGGCAAACCGGGCGCATTGGCGCTCAGGTAGTCCCGTCTCCACGCCGCCACCTCCACGATCTCCACCGCGATCGCCCCTTCCGGGCAGGCGGCGACGCAGGCCGGAGCCATATCGTCGGCGATCCGGTTGTGGCACAGATCGCATTTGCCCACCACGCCCCGCTCCGGGTTATATTGCGGAACGCCGTAGGAGCAGTTCCAGGTGCAGTATTGGCATCCGATGCAGGCCTCCGCATTATGAATCACCACGCCCGTGCGCGGATCTTTGCGGTATGCCTCCACCGGACATCCGATCAGGCAGGAAGGCTCCAGGCAGTGGTTGCAGCCCATCGACAGGTGATAGCGCTGTACGCTGGGATAATGTCCGCCTTCCAGTTCGCCCACGCGCCGCCAGTTGATCTCGGCGGGGTTGCCGTTTTGCTCGTTGCAGGCCACGACGCAGCACTTGCAGCCGATGCAGCGGGTCATGTCGAAGTGAAAGCGGTATTGCTCTCCTTGTTTAAGAGGACGCTGGGGTATTAGCGGCCGCGGTTCGGCTTCGATAGGGGCGGGAGCCCGCCTGCGCGCGGGGCTGACCACGCAGACCAATTCGCTTCCCAAAAGGGGAAGCTCCGCCGCGATCGACGCGTCTGATTCGAGATACACGCCCGCTGTGTGTCCTGCCAAGTTCTTTGGCTCCTTCGGCAAAAAAACGATCGCCGCGGCGCACGTGGCGCGGCAGGAGAGTCACAACCTGGTTGGCGAAAGCGGCTCAATCAAAGAGCCAGAAGGTGGGATGCGAACAAGGTCCCAGTGCAAAAGCGCCGGAAACCCGTTCGTTTCGCGAGCGAACGAATCTATTATAGCAGCGAAACGTCGTGTTGGGAAGTAAAATCTGTTTCCTCCCCCTCCCGCGCCGCGGCTATGGAGGATATTTCCCAAAGCGTATTGTGCGGGAAACCGTAACGTGATAGAGTATCAGATTTGGGTTTCTTCCTGTAAACCTTATTAACTCCCCTGGAGGCGGGCACGTGTCAGAAAGAATGCGGCATATTTTCACGTCCGAATCTGTGACCGAGGGTCACCCGGACAAGATGGCGGACCAGATCTCGGACGCTGTACTCGATGCGGTGTTGACGGACGACCCGACCGGACGGGTGGCCTGCGAAACGCTGGTGACCACCGGCATCTGCGTTGTAGCGGGAGAGATTACGACGAAGACCGTCCTCGATATTCCCAAGATTGCCCGTCAGGTGATCGCCGATATCGGCTTTACCGACGCCCGCATGGGCTTCGACGCCAAGACCTGCGGCGTGCTCAACGTGGTGCAGACCCAATCGCCCGACATCGCCATGGGCGTCGACACCGGCGGAGCCGGCGATCAGGGGTTAATGTTCGGCTACGCCTGCGATGAGAGCGAAGAGCTTATGCCGCTGCCCATCATGCTCGCGCACAAGCTGGTGCGGCAGTTAAGCGAGATCCGGCGCTTCGGCAAGCTCGGCTATCTTCGTCCGGATGGCAAGAGCCAGGTCAGCGTCGAATACGTGAACGGCAAGCCCAAGCGCATCGATGCGGTCGTGATTTCCACCCAGCACGACGACGACGTCACCACCGAGCAGCTTCGCGCCGACGTTAAGAAGCACATCATCGATCCCGTGGTTCCCTCAAAGATGGTGGACTCGGGCACGAAGTATCACATCAATCCCACCGGAAGGTTTGTGATCGGCGGGCCGCACGGCGACACCGGCTTGACCGGCCGCAAGATCATCGTCGACACCTACGGCGGCATGGGACGCCACGGCGGCGGCGCCTTTTCCGGTAAAGATCCCACGAAGGTGGACCGCTCCGCCTGCTACATGGCCCGATACGTGGCCAAGAACATCGTCGCGGCGGGTTTGGCGCAGCGGTGCGAGGTTCAGCTTGCCTACGCCATTGGCGTCGCCGAGCCGGTCTCCGTCATGGTAGACACCTTCGGCACCGGGGTGCTTCCCGCCGAAGCGCTGGTGGAGCTGGTCCGCACGCATTTCCAACTGACGCCCAAGGGCATGATCGAAACTCTGAAGCTGCGGCGGCCCATATTCCGCAAGACGGCTTCGTTCGGCCATTTCGGCCGCACCGAGGACACCTTCACCTGGGAGGCCACCGACAAAGCGCCGGCCCTCAAGGACGCCGCGCACGCCAACGCCGCCGCGCAGGGCTGACTACAACGAGGTTCTTAAGTGGCGCTCGTGGAGGGGTGCACGCACTCGCTCGAAATCACTGTCCCGGTCGCGGAAGTCGAAAAGGAAACCGAGCGCGCCGTCGCGGAAATCCAGAAAAAGGTGCGCCTGCCGGGCTTCCGTCCGGGAAAGGCTCCCGCCAGCCTGGTTAAGGCGCGCTTTGCCGGCGATATCCGCCAGGAGGTCCTGGAAAAGCTTGTCCCCAGGTTTTTCAACGCGGCCGTGGAGAAGGACAACCTTCGCGTCGTTGGCCGTCCCGACGTGAAAGACGTTCATTTTCACGCGGGCGAGCCGCTCCGGTTCAAAGCCGAGTTTGAAGTCGCTCCGTCTTTCGATCTGGGCGAATACCGCGGCCTCACCGTCGCCTATTCCGAGCCCGAAGTCAGCGATGCGGACGTAGCGGACCGTCTGGAGCGGATCCGCGAGCAAAAGGCCGAGTATGTCGATGAAGAACCGCGGCCGATTTCCGAGGGCGACTACGCCGTGGTTTCGCTCCAAAGCCTCTCCGGCGTAGAAGAGAAGATTTCCGAAGACGAGCTCGTGCTTAAGATCGGCGGCGAAACCACCATGGCGGCCTTTACCCAAAATCTGCTCGGCGCCGCTCCCGATGAGAGCCGCGAGTTCGACGTCACCTATCCGGAAGATTACGACCGCAAGAATCTCGCCGGCCGGACCGTAAGGTTCCGCGCCACCGTAAAAGCGGTGCGCCGCAAGGAGCTTCCCGAACTCAACGACGAGTTCGCCAAAGATCTGGGCGACTATCAGACGCTTGAGGAGCTGAAGGAAGCCATCCGCAAGACGGTCCTGCGCGAGCGCGAACGCGCGGCGCAGGAAAAGGCCAAGCACGATCTGATCGAGAAGCTCGTGAACTCCCACGACTTCCCGGTGCCGAAAACCTATGTCGACCGGCAGATCGAGATAAACGTCGAGAACAGAATTCGCGCTCTGGTGGCTCAAGGGCTGGATCCCACGGGTTTAAAGCTGGATTGGCAGAAAGTGCGCGAAGCGGAAAAGGACCGGGCCGTGCGCGACGTGAAAGCATCGCTGCTTCTGGATAAAATCGCCGAGCGCGAGGCGATCGGAGCGACCCAAGAGGAAGTCGACCGCGAAGTGCAGCGCATCGCGCGCCAGCAGCGCGAGGCCGTCGCCGTCACCCGCGCCAAGCTGCAAAAAGATGGCGCCATCGGACGGATCGCTTCCAATATCCGCACGGAGAAAACCTTGAACTTGCTATTCGAGCAGTCGCGCAAGGAAGCCCCGCGGCGCGAGTCGGAGTCAGAAGCGGAGTAATTCCGCTCCAAGAATTATGCGCAAAAAAATCACGGTTGTAGGAGGAGGCAATGTCGGCGCAAGCTGCGCCGTCAACCTCGCACTGAAGGAACTGGGAGACGTCGTTCTGGTGGATGTGGTCGAGGGCGTGCCCCAGGGCAAGGGGCTCGACATGCTCCAAATGGGGCCGATTGAAGGATACGACGTCGCAATCACCGGCGCCAACGATTATGAGCCTACCGCGAACTCCGACGTAGTGGTCATCACCGCGGGACTGGCGCGCAAGCCTGGCATGAGCCGCGACGACCTTCTGCTGGCCAACTATGAAGTGGTGAAAGGCGTCGCCGAAAACGTGGCGAAGCGCTCGCCCCACGCCATTCTGGTGCTGGTGACCAACCCGCTGGACGCCATGTGCTGGACGGCTCATCAGGTTTCCAAATTTCCCCGCAATCGCGTCGTCGGCATGGCGGGCGTGCTGGATTCGGCGCGCTTCCGCGCCTTCATCGCGCAAGAGCTGAACGTTTCGGTCGAGAACGTGACCGCCGTGGTTCTTGGCGGGCACGGCGACACGATGGTTCCCGTAGTGCGGCTTTCGAGCGTATCCGGAATTCCGCTCACCGAACTGATCGAGCCTTCGAAGCTGAACGCCATCGTCGAGCGCACCCGGAACGGCGGCGCCGAAATCGTCCGGCATCTCAAGACGGGCAGCGCCTACTACGCTCCCTCCGCCGCGGCGGTCGAGATGGTCGAATCGATTCTGAAAGACAAGAAAAAAGTTCTGCCCTGCGCCGCCTACCTCGAAGGCGAATACGGAATTCATGGGCTATTCGTCGGCGTGCCCGTGAAGTTGGGAGCCGGCGGCGTTGAAAAAATTTACGAGATTCAGTTGAACGCCGAGGAAAAACAAGCGTTGGCCAAAAGCGCCTCAGCGGTGAAGGAGTTGGTGGACGTCATCAAGTCGAAAATGTAACAGTGAAAGCCCTCCAATGGGTCGCCCTCGCGTTGGTCGTATTATCCTTGGTTGTCATTCTCTTGCGGCGCAAGAGGTGACCGTGTAAGCTTCCTATATGCAATGCAAACTCGTTCCGCTGGCGGCTCTGGCGGTTGTGTCGTTGTCCGCGCAAACTTTGGATTTCGAAGTCTACCGCGCCAAAGTCGAGCCTATCTTCCTGAAGAAGCGGCCCGGCCACGCCCGCTGCGTGGCCTGCCACTCCGCAAGCAACAGCGCCTTCCGTTTGCAGCCCCTGCCCGAAGGGGCCACGGCATGGACGTTGGAACAGTCCAAGCAGAACTTTGAATCCGTTTCTCATCTGGTCAAACCGGGCGACATCGCTGGAAGCCGCCTTTTGAAGCACCCGTTAGCCGAGGAAGCGGGCGGCGACGATTTCCATGGCGGAGGCCAGCAGTTCAAGTCCAAGAGCGATCCGGATTGGCAGGCGATCGCCGATTGGGTCAGCGGCAAGAAATAACCCGATCCATCGCCGCGCGGCAGTTGCTCTATTTTGGAACGGCCAGACTTCGTATAACTATCCACACCTTCTCCCAGGCCGGTACGCGCACCCGCTCGGCCAGCACTTCGTAGCCCGAGCCGGCGATTCGATCCAGCAAGCGGGAGTAGATCCCGATCAGCGCCCTCAGCGAGGGCCGGCTGCGCGGACTGACCATTCCCACCAGCGGCGCCGACTGGCGGTAGTAGTCTCTCGCTCGGGCGGCTTCAAAGGCGAGCAGTTCGCGCAGCGGTTCGGAAACGGAGCCCGCCAAGAGCGCTTCCCGGCTGACGCCGAAAAGCGCGAGGTCCTCTTGCGGCAAATAAACGCGGCCGTTGTTTGCGTCTTCCCGAATATCCCGCAGGATGTTGGTCAACTGAAACGCCACGCCACACTTTTCGGCCAGCTTCAATGCATCCGGAGAGCTGAAGCCGAAGATGTGAATGATCGTGAGGCCCACCACGCTCGCGACGTGATAGCAGTAATCGTAAAGCTCGCCGAAGGCGTGGATGGACCGGGGCTCCAGATCGGAGCTCACGCCCTCGATCATTTCATGGAAATATAAGTGGGGAATCCGGAACCGGTTCACCGTATCGGAAAAAGCCGGCCAGAGCGGATGGTTCGGCTTGTCGCCGCGCAGAGCCGTGTCCAGATCGCATCGCCAACGCTTGATCGCCGCGGCGCGATCGCCGATCCCCTCGCCGTCGCTTAGGTCGTCGCAATAGCGCATGAACGCGTAAATCGCGCACATCGCCCGGCGTTGCCGCTGCGGCAGCAGCAAAAAGGAGTAATAGAAGTTTTTGGCCTCGCTCCGCGCCACTCGCTGGCAAAACGCGTAAGATTCCTCGATTGTCATGCGCCGGGCTTCACGCTGCGCGCCAGAGAGCGCGCCGGATCAGAGCCGTAAGCAGCAGTTGGACCCGTTCGATCTTTGAAATCGCCGGACGGGCCCGCAGAACGTCGTAACCCTGCCGCTCGATCTTCTCCAGCACCTTGAGTCCGCCCCGGCTGAATAAGTCCAAGTCCACGGCCAATCTGCGATCCACCATCCCCGCCAAAGGCAGTCCCTTGAGGAAGAGCCGCCGCGCCACTTCCACCGCTTCTTGCATCGCCGCGCGGAAGCGCGAATCGAAGCGCCGCTCGAATAGCGCCTCCAAGGGATAACCGTGGCGTTGCAGAAGATCGAGCGGCAAATACACCCGATCCTTTCCCAGATCCACGATTACATCCTGCCAAAAATTCGCCAGTTGCAGCGCCGTGCAAGTGGCGTCGGAAAGGGCCGTGCGCTCCGCATCGCGATAGCCGCACAAGCCCAAGACCAATCTCCCGACGGGATTCGCGGAGTACCGGCAGTACTCAAGCAATTCCTCGAATGTCGCGTACCGCGTCACCGTCTGATCCTGTTCGAAAGCCTTGATCAGATCGTCGAAAGCGGAAAAAGGCAGTTCGTAGCGCGCCACGGTGCGCTGAAGCGCGACAAACACCGGATGGGACGCGTCTCCCAAATACATCTTGTCCAGCTCCTGGCGCCACCAACCGAGAAGCCGCAGGCTCTCCGAAGTATTCCCGATCTCGTCGCCCAGGTCGTCCGCCCAGCGGCAGAAGGCATAGACGTTGTAGAAGTCCTGGTGCAGGCGCTTGGGCAGCAGGAAGCTGACCACGTGAAAGTTCTCGTAGTGGCGGGTAGCCAACTGGCGGGTGTAAGCCAGCGATTCGTTGAGCGTCCATGCGCGCCCCAGCGCTTCGGGGGATCGCAGGAACTCGACCGGCGCAAGAAACACGTGCTTGTCAGGACCCCGCCCGCGGGCCTTACGGAATAATGGCCGTCTTCAGATGCCCGTTGTGACTCATGAGGTGTTGCATCACTTCCAACAAGTTGGCGAGCGGCTCTACCCGGTTCACGAAGTCCTTGGCTGTGACATAGCCCCGGCTCACCGCCTCCAGCGCCTTGCGCACCAGCGCCGGTGTGTGGTGGAAGCTGGCTTTCAGCGTCAGCTCTGAATAGTGCATCAGGTTGGTGTCCACGCCTACCTCGGTCCCGGACGGGCAACCGCCGAAGAAATTGATCACGCCGCCCCTTCTGAGCAGCCGAAGCGCCAGTTGCCAGACTTCCGGCAGTCCCACGGCTTCAATCACTACGTCGGCGCCGCGGCCGGCGGTGAGCTTGCGCACCGCTCCCACCGGATCGGCATGGTCGTTATTCAGCACGGTTTCGTCCGCGCCCATGGCGGAGGCGCGGTCAAGCTGCGTCGGCCGCCTGCCGATCGCGATCACCCGGGCTTTGTAAATCGCCTTGGCCAGAAGAACGAACATCATGCCGATGGGTCCCAGACCAATGATCGCCACGCTATCGCCGGAGCGCAGGCCGGTCTCTTCCAACCCCCGAATCACGCACGCCAGCGGCTCTACTAACGCGGCGTCTTGATAGCTGACGTGGCCGGGGATTTCATACATGTTCTTTTGAACGATTCGCGCCGGAATGCGGATGTACTCGGCGTAGGCTCCGTTGTTGAACAACAAGTCCTCGCATAAATTCTCCGTTCCCCTCTGGCAGTAATAGCACGCCCCGCATGGAGCGGAGTTGGCGGCGATAACGCGCTGGCCCGGCTCAAATCCTCGAACGTCCCTCCCAACCGCGACGATATCCCCCGCCAGTTCATGCCCAAACAAAGCCGGGGGCTTGATCATGCGGGGGTGATAGCCTCGTTGGAACACCTTCACGTCCGTCCCACAGGTCAAAGCGGTTCGGACGCGCACCAGAACGTCCCCATGCCCAATTTTTGGAATGTCGACGGACTCAATCCGCAAGTGCTCTTTCCCGTAAAGCACTGCTGCCGTCATCTGCTTGATCACGTTAGGTTCACCTCTGCGGTTGTATTACTATCTTCAATGATCCTTCATCGGGATGCAACGCGCGCTCAATCCCGACATGAATTTCGCTTAATGGAAAGCGGTGCGATACCAATTCCGAAACCGGTAGCGCCCCGCTAAAAACCAGTTCCGCCGATTCGGCCTGTAAATCCACGGAGGCGCTATAGGATCCGCACAAAAGGCGCTCCTCCATGCAGATCGCTGCGCCGGAGACTTCGACTCGCTCCTGATGCGAAGTTTGGGCGAAAAGCATGATGCGCGCGCCGGGTCGAGAGCACCGGACCGCCTGCTCGACGATGCCTGGCGCGGATGCCGCCACGATGACGACATCGGCCCCGCGGCCATCCGTCATCGCCCGGACCCGTTTTTCCAACAAGTTATCGCGCGGATCAAACGCTTCCTGTGCGCCGAAGCGAACCGCCAGCGCCCGCCGCGACGCCATTGTGTCCGTGGCCAGCACCGTCGTCTTCAGGCCGGCGGTTATCATCGTGAAAATTAAGCCGATCGGCCCTTGCCCGAGTATAGCCGTGACATCCTCCGGCTGCGGATCCACCAGCTTTACCGCCTTCAGGCAAGTATTGACCGGCTCAACAAAGCAAGCCTGTTCAAAAGAAACGCCTTCAGGAATCTTCTCGAGGCCCCGCTCGACGATCCAGTCCATTGCTCGAACGTATTGAGCGAACCCTCCCCCAGCGGCCTCGAAACCCGCCGTCACTCCAACCTTCTTATAAACCGGGCACTGCGCGTAAAGCTTTCGGAGGCAATAAAAGCATTGGCCGCAAGGGATGTGATGAAACACGACCACGCGGTCGCCCGGACGATAACGGGTTACGCCCGCGCCTACTTCCACGATCACGCCAGCCGTTTCATGGCCGTAGACGCGTGGCGGCGGCAGCAGATCGTAGGCGATCTTTTTTAAATCGGTATGACAGACGCCGCAGCTTTCCACTCGGATGAGCGCTTCGCCCCGTCCAATTTGAGGAACCGGCAGGCGCTCAACGTTCAGCCTGCCGGAACCTCTGTACACCGCTGCTCGCATGCTTGCGTTCGCGGCCGCCGTTGGGGCGGCGGCTTCAGATTGAGGTATTGGCAAGAAACTCTCCCAGTTTATCGGCGGCCCTGCGGCAGTCCCGGTCCAGGCGTATCAACCGCCCCAGAGCCGGCGGGCGCCGGAGAGCCGCAAGCGCGATCCTGGTCCGTGAAAAACGGCCATCTTTATCGCGATATTGGTTAAAATCCAAGGGCAGGTCATCGGCGGCCGTATCGGAGACCACCTTCACGCAACGGAAGGCCGTTCCCCATTCCCGAGCTTTCGCTTCCACCGCACTCGCTTCCATCTCGACGGCGGAGGCGCCCGTCTGCTCCCGCAATGCGCGCTTTTCCGCCGCCGTCACGGCCACCCGATCCGCGGTGAACACCTTACCCTCATCGACAATGTCGCCAACCCGCAACGCTGGATCAAGCGCTCCGCAAAAACCGATGCTTAAAACGAGATCCACATCCCTCTTTCTTGCCAGGACCTGCCCTACCAGCCGGGCGCCTGGCCCATTCGCCACCAGCAGCCAACGATCATTCTTCCACGCAACTTCGCGAGAAAACACAGCTTCCGGCCATTTCAGCGCTTTTCCCGCGGCCCGTTTCAGGATACCGGAAAACTCCCTCGCCTCGGCCGCGACCAACAGCACAGTTCGCATGTTGTAAAAAACCGCTTCCCTCCGGCCGCGGCTTGGTTATGTGCAATAGCCATTTGCGCGGAACCAACCCGCCGCGCGTTGCAGAGCTTCAGCCGCCGGGCGGGGGCAGTACCCCAGCTCTCTTGCGGCTTTGTCGTGCCTGACCCACATCTTTTTGCGAGCCATGCGAACGCCATCCAGCGGCGCTAGCGGCTCGCGTCCCGTCACGCCCGCCCAAGCCGTGGAAACCACCCCCGCCGCGTACGCGACCGCGTAGGGAATCCGCAGCTTCGGCGCGGGACGTCCCGTAATTCGTTCCAACGTTAGGAAAATCTGTTCCAGTGTTAAGTTCTCGGCTCCTAGGATATACCTTTCGCCAGCTTTGCCCCGCTCGCAGGCCGCCAGATGTCCTTCCGCGACGTCGCGAACGTCTACCAAGTTCAGACCCGTATCCAGAAACGCAGGCATCGCGCCTCGCATAAAATCCAACACAATCCTTCCCGTGGGCGTTGGCTTGACGTCATGATCGCCCACTGGAGCCGTGGGGTTCACAATCACTACCGGAAATCCTCCTGCGGCGAACTTTAGCGCCACCTGCTCGGCCAGAAATTTCGAACGCTTGTACGGCCCTCTCATTTCTTCCAGGCCGGCCGGCGAATCCTCGTCGCCGAGCCGTCCCCGCGGCACGCCGATACATCCCACCGTACTGGTGTAGACGAACCGCTCGACCCCTGCTTTGCACGCCGCTTCCAGTAAGTTGCGCGTGCCTTCCACATTAACGCGAAACATCTCTCCCGGCTGCTTGGTCCACAACCGGTAGTCCGCGGCCACGTGAAAGACCACTTCGCACCCGGCGACCGCCCGCTCCAGCGATGCGCGATCGCAAAGATCTCCCTGGATTGGCTCGATCCCCTCCAACTCGCGGAGCCGCGCCGGGTCCCGGGCCAAGGCCCTCGCCTTCCATCCGCGGTCCAGAAGCTTCCGCGCGACGTGCCAACCGACGAATCCCGTAGCTCCCGTGATTAACGCCGGCTTCAAGTTCTCCATTATTCTAGCAGCAGAAGCTTTTGCGCAAGAACCTCATCGTCGCATTGGCCATCGCGTCGCTAGCCTTGTTCAGCGCCGGCTGCCGGCGCGTTCCTGAATCGGATCCGGGTTTTTCCGCCGTCGATCCGCAAATTGCCGGCGCAATCGTCGGCATCCAAGCCATTGATAATCACGCGCATCCCGTTCGGCCCTCCGCGCCGGCGGAAGCGCCGGACCGCGATTTCGACGCCCTTCCGGTGGACAATCTCGAGGCTCAATTTGATCCGGTTCGTTTGCGCGCGGGATCGCCGGAAATCCAGCAGGCCCATCGCGCTCTGGCGCGCGCCGAACGCAGTCCCGTTCAAATGCTGGACCAGTTGGGAATCGCCGTCATGATCGCCAATCGCGTAACCATGGGCCCAGGCTTGCCGCCCAACCGGTTTCGCTGGGTCCCTTATGCCGACGCGTTGATGTATCCGCTCGCGAATGAGTCGATGATCCACAATTCCGATCAGCGCGCGTTCTTCGCTCTGGAAGAGAAGCTGCTAAAGCGCTACTACGCCGATTTGGATATATCTGGACGCCCGGCGAGCCTGGACGATTACCTGGCGAAACTCGTACGCCCCACCCTGGCACGCCAGAAGCAGGACGGCGCTATCGCCGAAAAATTCGAGATGGCCTATTTACGGCCGCTGGATATTTCGAATCCTACCAAGGAGCAAGCCGAGGCGGCCTGGGCCGGCCACGGCGACTACAAAGCTCTGCAAGACTACATTTTCCGGTTCATCGCCGCCGAGTGCGGGCGGCTCGGGATGGCCGTTCATATTCATTCGAACGCGGGCTCGGGAAGTTATTTCAACGTAGCGGGCGTGAATCCGATGCTGTATGAGCCGCTGCTCGACGACCCGGCATTGCGCAAGACCAATTTCGTCTTTCTCCATGGCGGCTGGCCGTTTACTCGCGAGCTTACGGCCCTGCTCACAAAGCCCAACGTTTACCTCGATTTTTCCGATTTGGACCTGATTCTTTATCCATCCGAGCTGGCGCGGACGATCCGGGCGTGGCTCGAGTTCGTTCCCGAAAAGATTCTGTTCGCCACCGATGCATATCCGTACTCCGCCGATGTGGGCTGGGAGGAGAGCGCGTACGTTGCCGCGAAAACAGGACGCGAGGCATTGGGCCTCGCGCTAACGGGAATGATGCAAGACGGGGAAATCGATCGCGCGCGCGCCCTGGAGTTGGCGCGGATGGTGCTGCGGGATAACGCTCGCGCGTTATACAAGCTTCCATGAGGCGGCTGTTGATCAGGCCGGGCGCAATCGGCGACGTGATCCTGTCGCTGCCCGCGCTTGAGGCGGCCAAGGCCGATTACACGGAAGTGTGGGCGCCTCGGGAGAAGCTGCCGTTGATCCGCTTCGCCGACAAAACGCGCGCGATCGCGGATACGGGTTTAGATTTAGTGGGCGTTGTGGAGGGTGCGAGTGTGACGGCGCTCGGCGAATTCAACTCCATCTATTCCTGGTACGGCGCAAACCGTCCGGAATTTCGCGAGGCCGTCCGCCATCTGCCGTTCGAATTCTTTCCCGCCCTTCCGCCGCCGCCCGGAATCCCACGCATCGCCGTGCCTCACGCGCCTCGCGAAGACTTCGCGGTGATCCATCCTTTCGCGAGCAGCGCCGTCAAACGCTGGCCGCTCGAAAATTTCCGCGCGGCCGCCGCGGCGCTAGCAATGCCGGTGCGCTGGTGCGCAGGCCCCGACGAGCCGCTCGATGATGCAGTCCGCTTCAGTGACCTGTACGAGCTCGCGTGCTGGATCTCCAAAGCGCGCGTGTACATCGGCAACGATTCCGGGATTTCCCATCTGGCCGCCGCGGTGGCAACGCCCGTCGTCGCGATTTTCCTTTGCACCGACCCCCGCGTCTGGTCGCCAAGGGGCGAGCGCGTGAGGGCGCTGGTGAATCCTTCCGTGGAGGAGGTTGCCTCCGCAGCTCTAGCGTTGACGCAGCGGCGAGTGGACTGTCCCAGTCATGTCGTTACCATTTGATGTTTGCGTCGTCACATCGATGTGCGACGCGATCATCGAGTGTGTATTCTGCGTGGATGGGAAGAGTGCGATCCAAGCACTGGATCGTTTGGACCCCGTACTGCCGATGTCGCCCGGACGCGCGGAACGACATGGGTTCGACGATAACCTAGGTCTTGCGGCGCGCTCAGTTCTCGAAAGCCTGCTCTAAATCCGCGACGATATCCTCCGCGGCCTCGATGCCAATAGACAGCCGAATCAGGTTGTCATTGATTCCGAGCTGCTGCCGGCGCTTAGGAGAAAGCTCGCGGTGCGACGCGATGGCGGGATACAAAGTCATTGTGTGAACGTCGCCCAGAGAAGTGCCGCAGACGATCATCTTCAGCCGATCCATGAAGCGGAAAACCTCTTGGCGCCTCGCGCCTTTGATTTCGAAAGAAACCATCGCGCCGTAGAGATTCCTCGGAAACAGCCGCTGGATCGCGGCGGCGTCCGGATGCGCCGGATCGCCCGTGAAATAGACACGCTCGACGGCTGAATGGGATGCGAGCCAGGAAGCCACTTTGCACGCATTCCCGCATTGGCGCTCGAAGCGCAGCGGAAGTGTCTTGATGCCGCGCATCGTCAAATAGCTTTCGAATGGACTCATCACCGGACCCAGCGTCCGCGCCAAAGCCGTTATGGGCTCGAAGTTCTCTTTGTCGGCCACCACTACTCCTCCCAGCACGTCGCCGTGGCCCGCCAGATACTTGGTGGCGCTATGGACCGTGACGCCCGCGCCCAACGTGAGAGGCCGCACCAGCAGCGGCGTGGCGAACGTATTATCGACGATCAGCACCGCGCCCGCCGCACGCGCCGCTTGCGCGATCTTGTCCAGCTCGCCGACTCGCAGCAGCGGATTGGAAATCGTCTCCATCACGATGGCGCCGGGCTTGACCTTGGCGATCGCCTCCTCCACAGCCGCGAAATCGCAGATGTCCACAAAAGTGGCCTCCACCCCGATCGCGCCGAACACCGTCATAAGCATGTTCGTCGTGGAGCCGTAGAGCGCCGCGGCGGCGAGAACCCGCCTCGGGCGATCGACGAGGGAGGCCAGTACCGCCAGATGCAACGCGGCCATTCCCGACGAACAGGCCACGGCGCCCGCTCCGCCTTCCAGCTCGCGCACCAGCTCCTCCAGCGCCGCTCGCGTGGGATTGTCGTAGCGCGCATAGGACGCTCCCTCTTCCTCGCGGCCCAGAACCCGGTCGAGCTGCTCCATCGAATTGTACAGATACGAAGACGAGGCGTAGATGGGCGTGGATGTCGGCGTGAATGCCGCCGCCTTGCGCCGCCGGTCTCCCCAATGAACGGCTTTCGTCTCGAGTTTCATTGCCGCTTCCAGCGTACTCCTTCCTTGGTGTCTTCCAGCGCCACGCCCTGTGCGGCAAGCTGCGCGCGGATTTCGTCGGCGCGCCGGAAATCCCGCGCGCGTTTCGCCGAAGCGCGCTCGGCGATCAATGCTTCGATGTCGGCGTCCGACAATGCTCCGCCGCGCGGTGACGGATTCAGCACGTCGAAGATGCAATCGAAACGCGCCAAAAATGAAAGCGCGCCGCCGATATTGCCTTGCCGGAACTCGCCCGAGTCCATGGCGGTGTTGGCGTCGCGAATATACTCGAACGCCGCGGCCAAGGCTTCCGCGGTGTTGAGATCGTCGTCCAGGGCTTCGTCGAAAGATTTCGCCGCGGCGGAAGCGCGGTCCGCCAGCGAGGAATTCACGCCCTCGGGGAACTTTTCCGTCTCCAGCCGCAGCTTGAAATTGCGCAGCCGGTCGATGGCCGTGGCCGCCGCTTTCAGACCGTCGAAAGTGAAATTCAGCTTCTTACGGTACGGCGCTGAAGCCAGCAAATAGCGCACCGCTTCCGGCGCGTAACCCCTCCCCGTCAGATCCCGCAGCGTGTAGAAGTTCCCCAGCGACTTGGACATCTTTTGTCCATCCACGCTCAGGTGTTCCGAGTGCAGCCAATAGCGGACGAATTGCTTGCCAGTGAGCGCTTCCGATTGCGCGATCTCGTTTTCGTGGTGCGGGAACGTCAGGTCTACGCCGCCTGTGTGAATATCCAGCGTTTCGCCCAGATATTTCATCGCCATTACCGAACACTCGATGTGCCAGCCGGGCCGCCCCGGCCCGAGCCCTTCATCCCACCAGGGCTCGCCGTCTTTTCTCGCCTTCCACAGCACAAAATCGCGCGCGTCGGCTTTGTCGTATTCGTCCACATCCACGCGCGCGCCGGGCCGGATGCCGGTGAAGTCGTTGTGGGAAAGCTTGCCGTAGCCGGGAAAGCTCGCGATGCGAAAGTAAATCGATCCTTCGCTCGTATAGGTGCAGTCGCGCTCCTGAAGTTGGCGGATGGCCGCCGCCATATCGGCGATGTGATCGGTGGCTTTCACCAGGCGCTCCGGCCTTTCCAGCCGCAGCGCGGCGGTGTCTTCAAGGAACGCTTGCGTATAGACGGCCGTGAAATCCCCGATGGATTTATGCGCCGCCGCGGCGTCCCGAATAATCTTGTCCTCGATATCGGTGATGTTCATCACGTGGTGGAGCGCATAGCCGCGCGCCCGCAGCACCCGCCGCAAAATGTCCTGAAAAGTGAACGCCCTCAGGTTGCCGATGTGAACGTAGTTGTACACGGTCGGCCCGCACGTGTACATTCGCACTTGGTTGCTGTGAAGCGGCTCAAAAAGCTCCACTTGTTGCGTAAGGGTATTGTAGAAGCGCAGAGCCATGGCGAGAAGTTCCTTCTATCCTAACGCGCTCCGCTTGCCGCGCCCGGCCGCCATCGGATTTAATAGATGGTTTGACGACCGCTTCCACCGCCGGTTACCCGGCTTTCCGCGAGTACCGCTTCCTGCATGCGATCTGCTGGGCGATGGCCGCCATCATCGCGCTGGCGGCCTGGCGTCCCGACACCGTCTTCGATTTTCTTCTGGAAAACGGCTGCGTCTTGTTTTTTCTGCTGGCTCTAATGGTGACCTACCGCAAAATGCCCTTTTCCGGCCTCTCTTACCTCTTGATTCTCGTCTATCTCAGCATTCACGAATGGGGCGCGCACTACAAGTATTCCGACGTGCCGCTCGGGGAATGGATGAAGCCCTGGCTGCACACCAAGCGCAACATGTATGACCGCGTCGCTCACTTCAGCTTCGGCTTGCTGCTCAGCTATCCCATGCAGGAGGTTTTGATGCGCTCGGTCGGCGTCGCCAACCGCTGGCGCTACGTCCTGCCGGTGGAGGCCACCCTCTCCTTCAGCGCCATTTACGAGATCCTGGAAGCCCTCATGGCGATGGTTCTCACTCCCGAGCGCGGCGAAGAGTTCGTCGGCATGCAGGGCGACATGTGGGATTCGCAAGAGGACATGCTCATGGCCGGCTTGGGATCGGTGGTGGCCATGATCGCCATCGCGGCTATCCGGCGCGCCCTCGAACCCCGCCGCGCCGCCCGCGCCGTCGAAAAGGAGCTCGCGCTTTACCGCGCAAATCATGGTTGAAACCCTTCAATGGACCGAAGCGGGCGTCGTGATGATCGATCAGCGGCGTCTTCCTCGCGAGCAAGTCTTCCTCACCTGCCGCACCTACCTGGACGTCGCGGAAGCGATCCGGTCGATGGCGGTGCGCGGCGCGCCGGCGATTGGAGTCGCGGCCGCCATGGGCGTCGCGCTGGGCGTGCGCGCTGGCGCCGACTTCGACGCCGTCTGCGACGCCCTTGCCCGCACCCGGCCCACGGCCGTAAACCTCTTTTGGGCTCTCGAACGAATGCGCCGCCTGCGCGACGGCCTTGAGGGCGCTCCCCCAGCCGAGCTTTGCCGCCGCATGATTGAAGAGGCCCGCCAAATCCTCGCCGAAGACATCGCCGTCTGCAAGTCCATCGGCCGTCACGGCGCGCCGCTGGTCCCCGGCGGCAAATCCGTTCTCACTCACTGCAACGCCGGCGCCCTCGCGACCGGCGGCTATGGCACCGCGCTCGGCGTGATTCGCGCCGCGGTCGAGTCCGGCAAAAAAATCGACGTCTTCGCCGATGAAACTCGCCCGTTTCTCCAAGGCTCCCGCCTCACCGTTTGGGAGCTGCAACAGGATCGAATTCCCACCACTCTGATTACCGATAACATGGCCGGACATTTTCTGCGCTCCGGCCGCATCGGATGCGTCGTGGTCGGCGCCGACCGGATCGCCGCCAACGGCGACGTGGCCAACAAGATCGGCACCTATTCGGTAGCCGTGCTGGCGAAAGAAAATGGAGTGCCCTTTTATGTGGCCGCTCCCGTTTCCACTTTCGATTTGTCCCTCGCATCTGGCGATGCGATCCCCATTGAGCAGCGCCCGCCCGACGAAGTCACTCACGTTTTTGGAGTCCCTGTGGCCCCCGAAAACGTCGCTGTGGCGAATCCGGCGTTCGACGTGACGCCGGCGCGGTACGTCACCGCGATTGTGTGCGAACGCGGCGTCGCGTGGCCGCCGTTCGAACCATCCTTGAAGCGGCTCGCTGGCAAATGAGCCAGCCTTCGCTGCTTTCCTGGTTGGTTCTGCTGGCCGCCGCGGCGCTTGGAGGCGCGGCCAACGCCCTCGCCGGCGGCGGCACGTTTCTCACTTTCCCCGCTCTTCTGTTCGCGGGCGTTCCGCCCGTGATCTCCAACGCCACCTCCACGTTCGTGCTCAACCCCGCCGGATATGCCTCCACCTGGGTCTATCGCGACCGCCTCATTCACGGCTGGGGATTTCAGATCGCCATGGCCGCCGTGGCCATGATCGGCGCCCTCTTCGGAAGCCAGTTGCTCCTTCACACTTCCGAACAGAGCTTCCAGCGTCTCGTCCCCCTCTTGATGCTGGCCGCGACGTTGATTTTCACCTTCAGTGGATGGCTGCGCCGCGCCGCCAGCCGGCACGCCGCCAAAGCGACGCACCTGGCGCCGCTGCTCGCCGGGCAGTTTATCGTCGCCGTCTATGGCGGCTATTTCGGCGCGGGCATGGGAGTGCTGACGCTGGTTTTATACACCGTCGCCGCCAATATGGACGTGCACGAAGCCAGCGGCCTGCGCATCCTGTGCGGCACGCTCACCAACACGGTGGCGATTGTTCTGTTCGCCCTGCGCGGCATTATCGTGTGGCGGATGGGCCTGCCCATGATGCTGGCGTGCATCGCCGGCGGCTACTGGGGCGCGCGGCTGGTGAAGCGCCTCGAGGCGGAAAAAGCCCGCAAGACCATCCTCGTCTACGCCTGGGCGGTCACGGCTTGGCTGTTTATCCGCTCGATTCACTCGTTTTAGCCTTTCGTTGGAAAAATACACTTCCAAAATCCAGCCAATGGAAATCGCTCCACGTTTGGTGGATCGGGAGGCCTCCGGCGCCCGCTGCGGCTGCGGAGCCGCCCTTCCAGAGCCTCCGCGATATTGGTGAGCGCTCCGGCCCTCAACGCCTCTCCAGCAACAGCCCTTCGCTCCCTCCGCGAATCCGCAGCTCCGCCGCCGGCGCGGCGGAGCAATCCGGCACTTCGCGTCCGGCGTAGTAGTTGAGCCCGTATTGCGCCGCGCGCGAAACGCTGGCCGAATCCATGCAAGTCTCGCCCGCCTTTGCCCCGTGCATCGTCCAAAACTCCCGGACCGAATCGCGCTGGTCCAGAAGGGGAGGCGCGGTGAGCTTAAGATAGCCGCCTCCTAGCGCCGCCAGCATCGCGCTCGCAAAAATTGCCCGCCGCCTCTGCCCGCGCCGCGCCAACCCCCAAACCACGCCCGAGAATATGGCCGCGATCAGACCGCGCCCATAAAAGGCCCAGTGCGCCCTTGTCGCCCCCGCTAGGAACGCCTCGGGAAGCCAGTGGGCGATCGAGGGCAGCAAGGTCATCGTTAGAACGCTCGCCGCCAGCGGCCATTCGAGGGCGCGCGTGCCCTCCAGCGCCGCTCCCAGCACGATCGCCAGAACCGGCAGCAAAGGCAAAACATAAAAGGGAAGCTTGTTCGGGACCAGCGAAAAGAACGCCAGGGCCGCCGCCATCCAAAGCGCCAGAAACCGCAGCCGGGGATCTTGGTAGATTTTTCCGCGCGCCAGCAGCGCCGCCAGAGGCGTCCAGGGAAACAGCCCCGCCAGCAAAATCGGAATGTAATACCAGAACGGCTGGCCGTGCTGGAGCGCTTCGGCCGAAAGCAGCCGGCTCACGTGCTGTCTCCAAAAGAAATCGTTCCAGAACGCCGAGCCGTTCCGCCAGAAACACAGCAGGTACCAGGGGGCGGCGACGAAAAACGCCCCGGCGATGAGAACCGTCCGCTTGCCCCGCGCGACAAACCAAACAGGAGTGAACAACGCCGCCGGAACGAAGCCCTTGGCCAGCACCGCTGCCCCTAGCAAGGCTCCCCCGAGCCAGCTCATCGGCCGGCGTGAATCGAATAATGCAATCAACATCGCGCCCGCCAGCGCCGCCGACATCGGCAGATCGGGAATGGCGGCGAAGCTGGCGGCGAGCCATCCTGCTGAGCCCGCCAGGATCGCCGCTGCCGACAAACCCACCGAGGCCGAGAATTCCCGCCGCAGCATCCAATAGAAGAAGCTTAGAAACGCCAGGCTGATCAGCGCTACCGGCAGCCGGGCCGCCCATTCGTCGCGTAAACCCAGGCGATTGGCTGCCGCCGTCGTCCAATACAGCAGCGGCGGTTTCTCAAACCACGGCGAGCCATTCAGCCGCGGCGTGACCCAATCGCCCGACTGAGTCATCTCGCGGCCGATAGAGGCGTAGCGCGGCTCGTCGGGGCCCAGAAAACCGGCGCTTCCCAGGCCCGAAAGATAAAGCATCGTAAAAGCTCCAGCCAATCCGATGCCGGCCATGGAGGCCCAAGCGCGGCTTTTACGCCGCACCAAGCTCGGGCCGGAAGCGGACGTGGGTGCAGGGAGCGCATGCCCGGCCGGCTGCGCGGCCTGCTGCTTCGCGGCTTGCTCCTCAAAAGGCAAATTTCAGTGTAGGATACGGTTATTGCTGTTAGAATCGGGTTTAGACTCATGCCAGCCACTGTGCGGACGTCGCCCCTTTTGTTGAGGAATGGGCGGCAAGGAAAGGCGCCTCTCCCATGAAACTCTTTGCCTGCTCTCTGTTTTGTCTCGGCCTCTTGGCTTTATCGGCCTTCTCGCAAGCCCAACCCGCCGCTCCCAAAACGGCCGCGCCCGCGCTCGACAAAATCAAACTGGAAGCTTATCTGCGCTACCTCGAGCTGTGGGTGCCCGACGTCAACGTCAAGATCGACGATCCCCAGCCGTTCGGCGGCATGCCTGGATTCAACGAAGTCAAAGTCCATCTGTCCTATAAGTCGGCCGCCATGGATCAGACCTACTATGTCTCCGGAGACGGCCAAAAAGTATTCAAGGGCGATGTCTTCGACCTTTCCAAGAGCCCTTTCCAAAATGCGCTCGATTCGCTGAAGACGGATCGGCAGCCGAGCTACAACGGCTCGGCTGAGAGCAAGGTGAAGCTGCTCGTGTTCGGCGATTTTCAATGCCCCTACTGCAAGGCCGAGGCAGCCACCCTGCGCCAGCAAATTCCCGCGAGTTTTCCCGGCAAGGTCCAAGTCTACTTCATGGATTTTCCCCTCGATTCCATCCATCCTTGGGCGCGTCCCGCCTCGATCGCCGGCCGCTGCATCCTCCGGCAAAGCTCCGACAGCTTCTGGAAATACCATGACTGGATCTACGACGTTCAGCAGGATGTGACGGCCGATAGCTTTAATTCGAAATTGATGGAGTGGGCGGGAAAGAATAATGTGGACGCCGTGCAGCTCGGCCGTTGCGTGGATAGCAAAGCGACGGAAGCCGAAGTGAATCGCACCGTGGCGATGGGCCGCGAACTGGGCGTGGACGCCACCCCGACCCTGTTTCTGAACGGCCGTAAACTCGTGGATCAGATGGCGCAGTGGCCGACTCTGCAACAGTTGATCACGCTGGAGATGGATCATCAGGCGAAGCTGGCCGAGGAGGCGGAGAAATGCTGCACAGTCGAGATTCCTCAAATCGGAAAAAAGAAATAACCTTCGCGGCCTTCGCGGCGCTTGCCGCGGCTGCTTTCGCGGCGCCGCCGCCCCTCATCGACGCTCAAAACTATCTCTCCGACGTCGGCTATCTGGCCTCGCCCGCGCTCAAGGGCCGCTATACCGGCTCGCCGGAGTTGGAGACGGCCGCGGCCTACATTGCGAGCCAGTTCAAATCCTTCGGCTTGAAGCCCGCCGCCGGCAAAGACTACGAGCAGCCGTTCACCGTCACCATCAATGCCCGCCTGGGATCGGACAACCGTTTCCTCGCCGACGACGGCGGCAAGAAAGTCGAGCTGGTCTCCGGCCGCGATTATATCCCCATCAGCTTTTCTTCTTCGGGAAAATGGTCCGCCGGCGTCGTGTTCGCCGGTTACGGCATCACCGCCGGCGATCTCCATTACGACGACTACGCCGGCCTTGACGTCAAAGACAAATTCGTCATGATTCTGACCGATGAGCCTCAGGAGTTTGACGAAAATAGCGTCTTCGACGGCGCCAAGCTCACCAGTCATTCGGTCCTGTCGATGAAGGCTTCCAACGCCAAGCTGCACGGTGCGCGCGGCGTGATTCTGGTGAACGATATGGCCGCGCATCCCACCGAGTCCGATAAGCTCCTGCAATTTGGCCGCGCCACCGGACCCACCGATTCAGGCGTCCTGTTCGTCCAGGTGAAGGAGCAAATCGCCGCCGCGTGGTTGAAAGCCGAAGGCCGCGATCTGCGCGCAATACAAGCCGCCATCGACAAGGATCTTCGGCCCCGATCCTTCGCCCTGTCCATGCTTAGGGTCGAATTGGACTCCGATATTCGCCACGATTCCAAAACCGTCCACAATGTCGCGGCTTATTGGCCCGGCCATACCAATGAGTATGTGGTGATCGGCGCCCACTATGACCATCTCGGCCTGGGCGACGAGCATTCTCTCGCGCCTTCGCAGATTGGAGCCGTCCATCCTGGCGCCGACGATAACGCGTCCGGCACGGCTGGAGTCGTTGAGCTGGCCCGCTGGTTTTCCGCTCAGCCAAAACAAAAACGAGGAATATTGTTTTTAACGTTCGCGGGAGAAGAAGAAGGACTCCTGGGAAGCCAGTTTTACGTAAACCACCCCATCCTGCCCCTTCAGGACGCCGTCGCCATGATCAATATGGATATGATCGGGCGCATTCGCGAAGGTAAGGTTTACGTCAACGGAACGGGAACCGGTTCGACGCTTGCGCGCATGATCGATGAACTGAAGCCCCCCGACGGCCTGCACTTCGATTTCTCCGATAAGCTCGGATACGGCGGCAGCGATCACATGTCGTTCACCCTCAAACAGGTGCCCGTCTTGTTTTTCTTTTCGGGCCTGCACGCCGATTATCACAAGCCCAGCGACACCGCCGATAAAATCGATGGCCCGGACGCCGTCAAACTGCTCGGCTATATCGCGCAGGTCGCGATGAAGCTCCAAGACGACCCCGGCCGTCCGAAATTCATTCGCGTCTCCCAATCCGAGACGCCCAGCCCGGGCGCCAGCGCCGGCGGTTCCGGCTATGGCCCGAACTTCGGCAGCATCCCCGATTTTGACGAGCCCCCCAGGGGCGTCCGCTTTGCGGATGTGCGCGATGGCACGCCCGCGGCCAAGGCTGGGCTGAAGGCTGGCGACATTTTGATCGAGTTCGACGGCAAGCAAATCGGCAATCTGTACGATTTCACCTACGCCTTGCGCGCCCACAAACCAGGGGATCTTGTCGCGGTGAAGGTCTTACGCGGCGGGCAGACAATTGAAGCTAAAGTACTGCTGACGGAACGCCGATAAGTCAAGCATACTGTGGCTAAGATGCCATCCCTCCAGCAGCAGCCGCCACCGGCCGGTTCTTCTCTTGCCCGCAAGCTCCCTCCCTTGATTCTTCATCCTTTTGCCACCGTCGGAGGCCCGGACAAACTTATTGAAAGCTCGCGCGCCAGCTTGATGCTACAGGGCCTGTTGCCCTCCGGCGACCGCACCACCGAAGACCTGGACCGAACCCTGCTTGAGGGACGCTTTTCCGAAATTGTGATGCTGTTCTACCTCGGCAAGGATCTGCTCCGCTGGATATGCCAGTGCCTCGAATGCGTCGCGCGTGATCCGGATCTGCGCCAGAAAGGCATCCTCTACCAGAGTTTCGCCGCTTTGTTGGTAAATCATACCCCGGAGCCCGTGCAAAAAAAGCTGCGCCGCTGGGGAGTCGCCGACTATCGCTCCATCTTCATCCGGGCGTTGGGCCTGAACGCGATCTTCGCCGCCCCGCCCGACCGTTCCTCGCTTTCCGAAGAGTTCATCCGAAACTATCATCGCTACGCCGATCAGCTATTCGCTTTTCGCCAAAATCTTGCCGTCTTCCCTCCCATCGAGAATTTCCAATTCGAATTCGAAATCTTCGCCTCGGGCGAGTACGCCCGCCTGCTGGAGCAGGAATGGACGGAGCAGTCCTGAATTCCCTTTCCGCCGCGCCTTTTTCCTTCCGCCCTCCAGCCATTTGCCGCTTAAGCTCTCCCTCCAACGCACCCGCCGGCGTTAACCTCCAACTGGACTTCAGTCCCCGAAAGGAGATTTCTCGTATGACCGCAGCCACTCGCCGGCGGCCGCGCCCGCGCCCCGTTCTCCACTGGCCCCAACTTGCCCAGACAGAAGGAGGCAACTGCATGATTACAAACGACTTAATGTCTGAATCTCAACCGTCTGGGTTCGTTTTTTCGAGGCGTGACGCCCGCGCCCTCTTGACTCGGAAGACAGCCGCCCCCTGCCGGCCTGCCTCTACCAGCGGAAGCCGAACGACACCGGAATATAATCGGCGTGTACGCTGCTTGCCAGAAACACGCGCGTCCACCGCGCCTCTGCGAAGATCCTTCCGCGGCGATGCCCCGGTCCGAACTCGAATCCTCCTCCCGCGTTAATGCCCAGTTTGTTGACGGCATAGGATGAGTTGAAATATCCGAACAACCCGGGCCCGCTCAAGTCGTTCATGTAGTGATACAATCCGGTCCCTCCAATCGCATAAACGCCGATGGGGCTATGCGGCGTCAGATGAAGGATTGGATCGAACGTCGCGGAGAACACATTCACGTTGCCCCGCCTGAAGCCGAGATCGAACAGGGTGGAGCGGTTCAGACCCATCGAGTCGTATTCCAGTTGGACCTTTGCGCCCAGCCAGGAATTGGCTTTCGCTCCCACGCCTCCTTGCACATTCCAGCCGGTGTTCAGATTATCCGGACCGAAGTTGGCCGGCGCGGTGAAGCCCGTTGCTAGATCGAACGTGTAACGCCCCTGTTCCTGGGCCGCCGCGGCGCCGGCAAAGACGAGAGCCACTCCCAAATTCAGAGCCAGATGTTTCATAAAGACCTCCACGCCAAAATGACGGCCACCGCGCGGATACCGTTTCAGCGTCCGGCCCGCTGCGATGATGGGAGAGCGCGCGGCGCATTCCGTTGTGCGCTCATTTCATATGACGCAGGACTTCCGCTTCGGCATGTCTAACGTGCTCACAGTTCGCGACCTTCGCAAAAGCTACGGCAATCTGACCGCCGTCGATGGCTTGTCGTTCACGGTGGGCCGCAACGAGATCCTGGGGTTGTTGGGTCCCAACGGCGCCGGCAAAACGACCACCATCAACATGATCCTCGGAATTTTGGAGCCCAGCTCCGGCGCCATTGAAATCGGCGGCGTGGATCTTCGAGCCCATCGCTCCCGTGCGCTCAAGGGCGTCAACTTCGCCGCGGTCTATGCCGCTCTGCCGGGAAATCTCACCGTGTATCAAAACCTTCGCATCTTCGGACTGCTCTATGGAGTAAAATCTCTGGCTTCGCGCATCCGCGCGTTGCTCGAACAGTTCGATCTTGAAAAATTTCGCAACGTGAAATATGGCCTGCTCTCCTCGGGCGAGCAGACCCGCGTGTCGCTGGCCAAGGCCATGCTCAACGAGCCGGCTCTGCTTTTGCTGGATGAGCCCACGGCTTCGCTCGATCCCGCCACGGCGCGCGAAATCCGTGCGAAGATCCGCCACTTCGCGCTGCGCGGACAAGGCGGCGTGCTCTGGACGTCGCACAACATGTACGAAGTCGAAGACGTCTGCGATCGAGTCCTGTTTCTTTCCCACGGTAAAATCCTGCTGGAGGGCGATCCCAAAGCCTTGCCGCGCGAACATGGCAAACAGACGCTTGAGGATTTATTCGTCGCCGTGGCTCGCGAGCCCTTGACGCTTCAGGATTGACGCATGTATTCCAACCGCGCCGCCGCCATCGTTCTTCGCCAGTTTTATTTGCTTGTGGGAAGCCCGGCGCGCGTTGTGCCTCTGTTCGCCTGGGTGGCCATCGACATCGTGCTGTGGGGATTCATTACGCGTTATCTCAATACCGTCGCGGCCCCGGGCTTCAACTTCGTCCCGGCGATATTAGGCGCGGTGCTGCTGTGGGATTTCATGGTGCGCGTGATGCAAGGCATCACGACCACGTTTTTCGAAGACGTCTGGACGCGCAATTTCCTGAATTTTTTCGGAACCCCTCTGACCATTTCCGAATATGTCCTGGGCCTGGTCCTTTCGAGCGTCGCGACCAGCTCCGTCGGACTCGTGGTGATGCTCGTGCTGGCGTCAGCGGCCTTCGGACTTCACTTTCTCGCCTATGGATTCATGTTGGCGCCGTTTCTTCTTGTGTTGTTCCTGTTCGGGATTTCTTTGGGGATCGCGGGTTGCGCGATCGTGCTTCGGTTGGGGCCGGTAGCCGAATGGTTCATCTGGCCGATCCCGGCATTACTCTCGCCCTTCGCCGGAGTTTTCTATCCTCTGTCGACGCTCCCGCAGTGGATGCGCTATATCTCGCGCCTGCTCCCCGCTTCCTACGTCTTTGAAGGCATGCGCGCGGTCGTTTCCTCCCGAACCATGCCCCCGCATCCATTGTTATGGGGCTTCGGCCTAGCCGCGTTGTATATCGTCCTCGCCGGGCGATTCTTCGCCTACATTTTCCATCATGCCGTCCGCCATGGTTTGATCGCCCGTTATAGCGCGGAGAGCGTAAGTTGAGAACCTCCGCGCGCGCCTTAGGGGTTACCCAATGGCGTCACCAAATGTGGAACGCAACCACGTTCAGCGAGCCGGGCGACTTGCCGAAAATTCGATTGTGCAGCACCACTTGGAAGTTCTTTCTAGTCCAGTCCGATGGCGCCGCACTGGAAAAGGCTTCAAAGAGGCGGTCGTCGGCGAGGAACTCGACCGCCGCCTGCGTGTCGCGGGGATCCAGACCCGCGACCAGCAGGATGGGGTGGCGTGTGTCCGTACTCAACAGCCGCGTGATGAGGGAATAGCCCTCGGTTGGCTCGGATGCGTTTGGCGCGCGGGGAGGGCTCCAGCGGCGGCCTTGGTTTTGCGAGTCCACAACGGCTTTGCCTTGCTCGCTGCGTTCGATTCGAAAGCGCTGGGTTCGCATCAACTCGTCCGACCAGCGGGTAGATCCCAACAGGATTGCCGCGGAACTCTTCAGGTCCGAAAATGAAACGTCGCTGCCAAACTTCAACTGGAAGGTCTGGCGCCGCAAGGCCAGTTGCTCGGCGAATCGGGCCGCGCCCAGCGCGCCGCCGGTGCCTACGAACGGGCTTTCCAAACCTGTGCGATCGTCAAAGCTCCTTTCCCGGAACATCCCGTTCAAGGTAGCCAAAGAAATGAGCACCGGCTTGTCCGGATTCAGGAACGGCTGCCAGAGACGATCGAGAGAAGAAGTCCGGTGGCTCAGCCGGTTCAGCAGAACAGCGCCGGCCAACACGACGGCCAGAGCGCCCAGCGCCGCGAGCTGGCGCGGGCGCACCAAAGAGCGCCCTGCCGGCTGGCTCATTGGATCGCGGGCGGGCGCGGGCGGCTCCTCGCTAACCTCCGGATCGATGTGAAAAATCGGCTGGTAGCTGCCCAGAGGCAGCTCCAAGTGCACCCCGCTGTTCAGACCCGCGGCGTAGGCCTGGGCGAGGCGCTTGCGAATCTCGCCGCCCGTCACTCGCACGATCGAGGCGCTGTGAGCGTCGAAATCGCTGCTTCGCCCAAAGACATCCACCGCGATATTGCGTTCCTTTATCGCCGCCCCGCGGCCCGCCAGGGTTTCCTCAACCACATAACGCAGGAACGCCCGTCGCCGGCGGCTTCCCACAAACGCAGGCGTCGCGAGCAGCTCATCCAGGTGAGCCAGAATCCTCAGCCGTTGTTGTTCCGTGAAAGAGTCAGACTTTTCGAGAACCGGCATAGATCGCCCAAGCCCCATTTTGCAAAGTCTACCATTTCGAAATCTTCCAAACGTTCCATCCCAGACGAATTAACGGCTCTTTTAACATCGCGCCAACCGGCAGATGCTTAAGCGCATCCTGCCCAAGCGCGCTTTAACTTCCCATCTAACACATCAAACCTAGACGGAAACGGCAATAGCACCGTAGGATTGTGCAACATGAGGAGAATTCCATTACTAGCTGTGTTGCTTTTGTGCGCTTCCGCCGGGTTTGGGCAAACGGGGTTGGCCACCGTAACCGGAACGATAACGGACTCCGCGGGGGCGGTCGTCCCAAATGCGCCTGTGGAACTCCGGAATCTGGAAACCGGAGTCGTCTTCAAGGCGGCGAGCTCTGGCGCGGGGAACTTCACGGTCGGCGAGTTGCCGGTGGGCGACTACGACCTCACGATCAGCGTGTCCGGCTTCAAAAAGTACTTCCACGCGGGGTTTCACTTGTCGGCGGAGCAGACGATGCGCGAAGACGTGGCCCTTCAAGTGGGCCAAGTCTCGGACGCGGTCACGGTAACGACCGACTCCTCCCTCCTGAGAACCGAGTCGAGCGAGCTGGTGCATAACATCACTCTTTCGGAGTTGGACAACCTGCCCCTTTTGCCGATCGGTTCCACGAACTCGGGTTTTCGCGACCCTTTGGCAGCCGTGCGCCTGGCTCCCGGCGTCCGGTATACTTCTGCGGCGCTCGCGACCACCACGGTGGTCATTAATGGAACCCCCGCCAACACATACCAGATGCGCCTGGACGGCGCGACGCAGAGTCCCACCAGTTCGCGCCTGTTGGGGGCCACCATGCAGACGCAGCCCTCGGTGGACGCGATTCAGGAGGTCGCCATTCTCACCAGCAACTTCGCGCCGGAATTCGGCACGGCCGGCGGCGCGATGATCAATATGGTGACTAAAAGCGGCTCTAACCAATTTCACGGCAGCGTTTACGATTACGCGGTCAATGAAGCCCTGAACGCCCACCAGCCTTACACCGGACTGCGCAACAAGATCCGCCAACACGACTGGGGAGTAACCTTCGGCGGGCCGGTTTGGATCCCGAAGGTCTACAACGGCAAGAACAAGACATTCTTCTTCTTCAGCTTCGAGCAGTACCGCGAAAAGAAGATCATCAGAACCGCTTCGAGCACGGTTCCCATCGACGCTTATCGCCAAGGCGATTTCACCAACCTGATTACGCAGGAAAACCGGCTGGTCGCAACAGCGGCCGGTTCCTACAAGGACCCGCTCGGGCGCACCATCGCCAGCGGCACAATCTTCGACCCAGCCTCGGAGCGTACGGTTGGAACCAGCATTGTCCGCGATCCTTTTCCGAATAACATCATCTCGCCCACGCGTTTCGATCCGGTTGCTGTAAAAATCCTCCAGCTTGTTCCGGAACCGTTCGGCCCGAACTCCGCCAACCAGGCGGGGAGCAACTATCAGGCGCCCTATGACCAGAGCCGAATCTCCGAAATCCCCTCCATTAAGGTCGACCAAGTCTTGGGACCTAAGATGCGCATGTCCGTCTACCTGCAGAGTACGAGCACCAGTACGCCCCGGACGACCACCGGAGCCGACAACCTTCCGGACACCATTACCGGCTCATCCATCGCCGCCAACTCCGGCAGAAGTGCGCGCGTCAACTTCGACTACACGGCGACCGCGCGGCTCCTGGTCCATTGGGGAGTCAATTGGAACGACTCCGACTTCCTGCTTCGAAGCCCGGCCTATCCTTACAATGCCGCGCAACAACTGGGTTTGAGCGGGCAGACCGCGGCCCGCGACTTTCCCATTATTAATACAAATGTGTCCAGCGCGGCGCTGGGCGGGATGAGTAACCTGGGCGCCACATCGGATCAGCGTTTTTTCGAGCGCCGGCCTTTGGTCAACGCTTCCGGGACCTACGTGCACGGGCGCCATACTTTCAAACTCGGGGTCGAAATCCGCCAGGAGAAGTTCCCCAATTACGACTTTGGAACCTCCGCTGGAAGCTACACGACGGGCGCCAGTTATACCGGGCAGACCTCACTGCAAGGGACGACGGTGGCCACGGGCTTCACGGGATTCGGCTTCGCGTCTTTTTTGCTGGGCGGCATAACCGCCGCCCAGCTTAACGCGCCTCTTGCGGCGAGCACATCGAAGTACGAGACGTCCCTGTATGCGCAAGACAGTTGGAAAGCCAGTCGCAAATTGACTTTCGACTATGGCTTGCGTTGGGACTACGGAACTTACGCACGCGAACAATACGGGCGCTACTCGACCTTTTCTCCCGACGTACCGAATCCGTCGGCGGGAGGCAGACTTGGCGCGAGGAAGTATGAGGCGGTCTGCCACTGCAACTTCGCCAACAACTATCCCTATGCCATAGGGCCGCGTCTCGGGTTGGCCTATCAGATCCATCGCAAGACCGTGATGCGGGCCGGCATCGGCGTCGTCTACAATGCCACCTCTACCGCCGCGGGCGGCTCCGTGAATGCGGCGTTCTCCACTACTCCGGCCTTCGATGAGAATATCGGACTGCTTCGGACAGGTATGCCGCCCAGCGTCAACGCTGTTTGGCCGACATTCGACCCCGCGGCAGGTCAGTCGCCGGGTAGCGTCGTCGCGGCCATCGCGGCCCTCGATCCGAACTCGGGCCGGCCGGCGCGGCTGCTGCAATGGAATATCACGATGCAACGCGAGATCAACCGCGATCTCGCCGTGGAGGCGGGCTATGTGGGCAACCGAGGCGTCTGGTGGGAGGCCAACAGCCTGGTCGCGCTCAACGCGATCAGCGAGCCCCTCCTGCGCTCTCTAGGATTCAATGATTTCACTAGTGCAACCGACTCAGCGCTGCTCACCACGACCATCGCGAACCTGACTGCCGCCCAGAAAACTATCCTGGCTTCTCGCGGGGTTAGCCTGACGCCCTATTCCAACTTTCCGGCCACCCAGACCGTCCGGCAGGCGCTCTCGCCCTTTCCTCAGTACTTGGGTCTGATGAACCCGTCGGGCGCGCCGCTGGGCAAGAATTGGTATGACTCGCTTCAGATCACGGTAAACAAGCGTTTCAGCCGCGGCTTGACGGCCAACTTGAACTACAACTTCTCCAAGACTCTCGAGCTGATGAGTTCGCCGGATGTCTTCAACCGCCAACTCGGCAAAAACCTTGGCGCTTTTGATCTTCCTCAGCAACTCCGGCTGACGGCCCAGTATCAAACGCCCCGCATCAAATCCAATAAGCCGGTCCTGTCGAACAAAATCGTCTCCTACTTTTTATCGGGATGGGGCACGGCCTGGTACTTGAATTACCAGAGCGCCCCGCTGGTGGGCCTACCCGCGAGCGCGGGCACGCTGCCGATCAGTAACTTCCTCGGGCGCGGACCGGGTCCCGCGCAGTTGATGGCCGGCCCGGATGATGGCTTTATGAACCCCTGGTCCGTGGATTGGTACGACAACAGCGGCAAGCACCACACCGACCCGCTGGATATCAACTGCCATTGCTTTGACCCCACGAAGACCGTCGTGCTGAACCCTGCCGTGTGGCAAAACGTTCCGAACGGCCAGTGGGCGGCGAACCAGAGCTCCATTCGCTTTTTCCGCGGCATGCGTGTCCCGGTGGAGAACGCCAACGTCAGCCGCGAATTCCGGTTTAAGGAGGGGATCCGTCTGAACATTCGCGCGGAGTTCACCAACATTTTTAACCGCCTTCAATACCCGGGCATCAACTTGGGGAATTTCGCGAACGCACCCACGAAATTCACCACGGGCGCCAATGCCGGCCTGTATAGCGGCGGCTTTGGAACCATCGTTCCGGAAACTGGCACCTCGGGCCAGCGAGCCGGCACAATCGTCGCCCGGCTTACGTTTTAGGCGAGCGGGCCGGCGCAGACGAGTCTATTGGATCGCTCTGACGCTGGCAGGAGTGGTGTTTTCGCAGGCGATCGTCTCGTTGACCCCGCTCGCGCCGAGTTTGGCGCAGGCATTCGTGGTCGCCGTGCGGCGAGCGAACTCCTCGCTCGCCCCGGCCGCCGTGCTGCAAGCGGAGCCTCCATTGAACGAGATGCAGACCTCGACTTTGTGCTTACCCAATCGCAGGGAAGAATATACGATGTAGCCGAGTACGAGGGCGGCGAAAACGATTCCAATCAGAACGGGCTTGCTCATGCGAATTCGGCGAAGAAGCATCCCATGCCGCGAAACTTGGCGTAGCGCTCGCGAATGAGCTGGTCGGGGCTCATCTGGCTCAGGGCCGCCAGCGCGTCGCGCAGGGTCTGGCGCAGCGCCTCGGCGCTGCGGTCGGGGTCGGCATGCGCCCCCTCGCCAGGCTCAGGCACGATTCCATCGATCAGCCCAAGCTGAAGCAAATCCTGCGCGGTCATCTTCAGCGCCTCCGCGGCGTCGGCCGCCCGGCCGGAATCGCGATAAATGATCGCGGCGCAGCTTTCCGGCGAGATTACGCTGTAGACCGCGTTCTCTAGCATGTAGACGCGGTTTCCGACGCCCAGGCCAAGAGCTCCTCCGCTGCCGCCCTCCCCGATCACCACCGTGACAACGGGAACCGGCAGCCGCGACATCTCGCGCAAGTTCTGGGCGATCGCCTGCGCTTGCCCGCGTTGTTCCGCATCGATGCCTGGGTAAGCTCCGGGCGTATCCAGGAACGTGATGATGGGGCGCGAGAACTTCGCCGCCAGCTCCATCAGACGCATCGCTTTGCGATAGCCTTCGGGCTTCGGCATCCCGAAATTGCGCAGAAGCTTCTGCTTGGTATCCCGGCCCTTTTGCTGGCCGATGAGCATGACCGCGCGATCTTCCAGCCAGCCCATGCCAGCCACAATGGAGCGATCGTCGGCGAAAGCGCGATCGCCATGCAATTCCTCGAAATTGGCGAAGATGCGTTGAATGAAGTCCAGCGTATGCGGCCGCAGGGGATGACGCGCAAGCTGCACCCGTTCCCAGCTCGGGTTGGCGGCGGGCGGCGGCGTTGGACTCACGCTCATGCTTCAGGATATCGTCTCAGAAAGTATGCCTGTACTCCAGGCGCAGCAGGTCGAGATACCAGCCGATGCCGGTAAGCTGGCGGCCATAACCCGCGTACAACGAGTCGTGCGGGTTGGTGAAAATGCGGGCTGGCCCATGGCGGCGCGCGTCTCCGAGTTTCATCTGCCGGGGCGCTCTTTCGGCTCTACAAGAACTCCTTCGCGGATGGCGTCGGTCGGGTTCAGCACGACCGAGTCCATGGCTTCGAGGCCGGAAGTGGCTTCGACTTCCGAGCCGAAGTCGCGGCCGAGCACGAGCTTGCGCATATGAACGCGATGCTCGGCGTCCACCACCGCGGCGAAGACGCCTTCGGTGCGGAAGATCAGTGCGTCGCCTGGGACCCTCAGCACATTGACGGTATGTGGAAGACGGAAACGCACGGTGGCGTACATGCCGGGCAAAAGCGTTCCGCTTGAGTTGTCCACTTCCAGGATGGTTAACATGGTGCGGGAAGAGGGATCGACGGCGCTGGCGGCGCTTTTGACGCGAGCGGGAAACTTGCGCCCAGGAAACTCCTCTACGGTCAAGTCCGCGGTTTGATTTAAGCGGATCACGGGAGCATAGCTCTGCGGCACGTTGACGAAAATGCGCAGCGTCTGGAGCTGGGAGATGCGCAGAATTTCATGCGTGGCGGTGCTGCTGCCGGAACTGACGAGAGTGCCGACGTCGGAGGCGGCGGTGTTGCGGTAAGTCACCACTCCATCGAAAGGAGCCTCAATGCGGGCGAAATTTTTTTGCTCGATCAGCCGCTTTAGATTGGCGTCGTTTGCGTTGATCACGTCCTGCTGCGCGCGAATGTTTTCTTCGGCGGCGTGGACATTGGCCTGTCCATTTTCCAAGCCGGCTTGCGCGGTGTCGTTATCCTGCTTGGACATGACGCCTTGATCGGCGAGAGCTTTCGTTCGTTCGGCCGTTATGCGCGCCAGCTTGAGGCTGCTTTGCGCGGCTTGCAAATTAGCCTGCAATTGAGCCAAAGCAGCGCGCGATTGGCCCAGAGTCGCGCGCGCCTGCGCGATCTGCTGGTCCAGGTCAGGCGTGTCTAGCTCAAACAGGAGCTGCCCTTGCTTCACGCGGTCGCCCAAGTCTACGTTGCGCTGCTTGATATAGCCGTCGGTGCGCGCATAGACAGGCGTTTCCACCAGCGCCATCGTCTGACCGGGGAGCTCGACGGTGGCCTCCGAAGCGGCCATGCGCACGCGCGCGACGTTCACCACCGGCGTTCCGGCGGCAGCGCGTTCGCCGACGCTTGCCGCCAGGGCGCGTTGTTGAGTCTTTCGTTGGGAAAGCTCGTAAAAGATGCCGGCGCCCAGCGCAATTCCGGCCAGCAACAGCAAGATCAGGAAACCGTGATGCGACTTGCTCTTAGCTGGCGGCAGGAGTTCGGGAGCCAGCTCGGGTTGAATTTGTGGATTCGCCGCCATTGCTTTCTAATTCACGCAAAATGCGCGAATGGCAGCGCCTGTTGCGCGCTCATGCCAGTTCCGTCTCCTGTCCCTCATCCAGGCGGTCAAATCTCTTGGGCTCGGCCCTGCGCAAAAGGCTGTAGACGACGGGAACGACAAAGAGAGTAGCCACGGTAGCCAATATCAATCCTCCGATCACGGCGCGCCCGAGGGGAGCGTTCTGCTCTCCGCCCTCGCCCAGCCCCAAAGCCATGGGAATCATTCCGGCGAGCATCGCCATGGCCGTCATCACGACGGGGCGGAGACGCGTACGGCCAGCTTGATAGGCCGCGGTCAGGGCGTCCGCCCCTTGACGCCGCAGGTCGTTGGCGAACGTCACAAGCAGAATGCTGTTCGCAGTGCCGACGCCAATGCTCATGATAGCGCCCATCAGCGCTGGAACGCTAATGGTGGTGCGGCTGAAGAACAGCATAAGCAAAATGCCGGTTAAAGCTCCGGGAATCGCCATCAGGATAATAAACGGATCGGTCCAGGATTGAAAATTGATCACCATCACGAAATAAACGAGAATGATGGCGAAAACCAGCCCGTAAGCCATGCCGCGAAACGAATTGCGCATGGTTTCCACTTGACCGCGCGTGTCAATATAGCTTCCCGGAGGCAGCTTGTGGTTGAATTCGGCGATCACTTGATCGACATCCGCCGCCACGCTTCCCAAGTCCCGGTCTGAGACGTTGGCGTAAACGTCGAACACGGGCTGCACATTGTAGTGGCTGACCACGGCCGCGGTCTGGCCGCGCTTAACCCGCGCGACGTTGCTCAGCAGCTGCGTAGAAGATCCGGCGGGCGCGGAAATAGGGGTACTCAAAATAGCTTCGGGAGAGTCCACGCGATACGTAGGCGTTTGCACAGTGACGGTATAGTCGACGCCGTTGGCCGGATTGATCCACCAGTTCGCGGCGGTTTGGAACGAGCCGCTGAGCGAGGTGAGCATCCCGTTGGCGACGTCTTTTTGGGTAAATCCGAGCACGCTGGCGCGATCGCGATCCACGTCGACTCGCATCAAGGGGACGTCGCGCACCTGATGAACGTGCACGTCCGCGGTTCCGGGGATTTCCGCTAACCGCGCGGACATTTCCGTAGCAAGTTGGAAATCCTTGTCCATATTCCGCAGCGGGCCGCCGATTTGGACGTCTATGGGCGCAGGCAGCCCGAAATTCAGTATTTGACTCACAATGTCCGCCGACTGAAAAAAGAAAGTCAGATCCGGAAATTCGCGCGGCAATCGGGCGCGCATCTGGCGAATGTATTCCCAGGTGGAGCGGTGCTCGCCCGGCCGGAGAGAAACCAGAATTTCTCCGTCGAATGTGCCCAGGGTGGTGCTGTCGCCGAAGGTCAAGTTAAATCCGCTGGTGGGGAGGCCGATGTTATCGAGAATATCGGCCAGTTCGTTGGCGGGAACAATTTGGCGGATGGCGCGCTCCACCTGAACAAACCGCTGCTCGGTTTCTTCCACGCGCGTTCCCGCGGGGGTGCGAACATGCAAACGGATTTGGCCGGCGTCCACGCGGGGAAAGAAATCGCTGCCCACATAGGAATACAACGCGAAGCTCGCTCCAGAGAGGATTACGAAGCAGGCTAGCACCAGGGCGCGGTGATGCAGAGCCGATTCCAAGAGGCCTGAATAAGCTCCCCGCAACCTTTCAAAGCCTTTTTGAAAGCCATGATGCAAGCGCCACAGCCAGCCGCCGTCCTCGGCCTCCGCGTGGCCCTCCGGACCGCGATACAGCCGCAACTCGGCGGGCATCAGGAAGCGGATCATGGTGGGGATGAGGGTGCGGGATAACAAATAGGATGCCGCCATGGCGAGCGCTACGGCCATCGCCAGGGGAGTGAATAGATATTTCGCGGTTCCCGTAAGGAAAGCGACTGGCACGAATACAATGCAAATACAAAGCGTGGAGACAAAAGCCGGGACGGCGATCTGCTGCGCGCCATCCAGAATGGCCGTGACAATTCCTTTGCCCATTCCCAAATTGCGGTGAATATTTTCAATCTCTACGGTGGCGTCGTCCACCAGGATGCCCACGGCCAGCGCCAAGCCGCCGAGCGTCATAATATTGATCGTCTCGCCCAGTGCGTAAAGAATGGCCAGTGACGTAAAGATGGAGAGCGGAATAGAAATGCAGACGATCAAGGTGCTGCGCCAGCTTCCCAAAAACAGCAGAATCATCAAGCCGGTGAGGGCCGCGGCGGCCAAAGCCTCCCGGATAACATCCTGGATCGCCGCGCGCACAAAAATGGATTGATCGAATAAGGTGCGAATTTCAAGCCCCGCGGGCAGAGTGGGGAGAATGCGCGGCAAGGCGTTTTTGATCCGCCGCACGATTTCGATCGTGGAGACTCCGCCGTTTTTCAGCGCCGTGAGGAGAGCGCCGCGCTCTCCGTTGTGGCGCACGATATTGGTTTGCACCAGATAGCCGTCGCGCACCTGCGCCACGTCGTTCATGTAAATGGTGCCGCCGTTTACCGTTTTGATGGGAAGGCGGTTAAACGCCTCCACGATCTGCGGGGTGTTGTTCATCTCCACGCGGAATTCACGCGAACCGATTTTGGCGCTGCCCGCAGGGAGAATCACGCTCTGCGCATTCAGCGCGTTGGAGACGTCGGCCGCCGAAAGGCCGCGCGCGTAAAGCTCTTTGGGATCGATGTCCACCATGATCTGGCGCTGCTTGCCGCCGTAGGGAGGGGGAACGCTGGCGCCTTGGATCGTCGCAAGCTGAGTGCGGATGAAGTTTGAGCCGAGGTCGTAAATCTCCTGCTCACTCATCGTTTCGCTGGATAGCCCCAGTTGCAGAATAGGGACCGTCGCGGCATTGTATCGAAGAATATTGGGCGGCCGCGAGCCTTGCGGCATGAAGCCCAATTGCGTATTGGTTTGCGCGGTGATCTGGGCGATGGCGGCCTCGATTTGCGCGCCCGGATGAAAGTAAATGCGGATGATCGAAATTCCAGCAAGCGTCTGCGACTCGATGCGCTCGATATCGTTGACCGTCGTGGTCATTCCGCGCTCGCTCCTCGTCGTTACGATATCCGCCATCTCGTCCGGCGAAAGCCCGTTGTACTGCCACACCACGCTCACAATCGGGATGTTGATTTCCGGGAAAATATCGGCGGGCATGCGCGCAATCGCCAGGCCTCCGGCCAGCACGATGGCCAGCGCCATCACGACAAACGTATACGGGCGGCGCAGCGCCAGCCTGACGATCCACATACAGAGACTATTTTCATTTAATCGTGCGCAAGGGAGAAGAGTCTAGTGCCGACCGATGGCGGCGGCACTGGCCATCCGGCATATGGCCGGAGTTATATGTGCGCACGACTCGAACGAGTGGTGCGCGACTGGTTAGCGCTTGCTTTGCGCGAACGTCAGGTTGTCGGAAAAGAAGGGCAGCACGTTCGCTTCAAAACGCTCTTTCACGTGATTGGTGTGGTCGCCCTCGTAGCTTTGAAATGTGTGCGCGATGCCCAGGCGCGTGAAAAGCTCATCCATCTGTTGGTTGGAGGCGAACAAGCCGTCCTGCAAACCGCAGTCCCCCGCAATGGCGTGATATTTCTTAAGGTTCGTCGCGTACTGATCGATCATGGCCAGAGGTGAATTGGCCACCCACTTGGCGGCGATAGCCGGCTGAAGCTCGCCGTCTTTGGTCGGCAAATCGAAAAAGTCCGGCGGATTTTGAGGATTGGGGGACCAGGCGGCAGCCTCGGCTGCTTGTACGTTGCCGAAAGCTCCGCCTTTGCCTTTGCCCTTGCCGGCATTTGGCGGCGGCGCCTGCTTGGCTGGCTGCTTCGAAGCGGCCTGTCCGCGGCCGGCGCCAGGATTGTTTAACAGGCAGCAGGCACTCATAATGTACAGGCTGGAAAAGACGTCCGGCCGCTTCATTCCGATGCGGACGGTTCCATATCCGCCCATGGAATGGCCGGCCAGCCCGCGGCTCATGCGAGTGGCGAGCGTGCGATAGTGCGAGTCGATATAGGAGACCAAGTCCTCCGCGATAAAAGTTTCCCAGTCGCCGGTGACCGGCGAGTTGGAATACATGCTGCCGCTGTATTTTGTGAATGCGTCCGGGCTTACCAGAATCATTTCTTTCGCCGTACCCTGCGCGGCGTCTTTATCGGCGGCGTCGGGGAGATTGATAAAGGGAACCCAGCGCTCGCCCGTCAAACCATAGCCATGAAGCAAATACACGACGGGAAAGCGCCGGTTTTTCTGAGTCGAGTAACTGGGGGGAAGGTAAACGAATACGGTCCGGTCCGGCGAGTCGCCTTCAAGATTTCCTTCGAGCGATTTTCCATGAACGGTAATCTTCTCGACGGCGCCCTTCTTCACAGCGGACGAAGCGGGCAAACTGGCGTTCTGGGAGAAGACCGATGTGGCCGTCACGGCCGCGAGCGTGAACCATGTGGCGTAGAGTTTCATGAGTCTCCCTTCTTCGAAATCGGGTACTATTTTATACCCGATTCGGCGGCCGGAAATCCGCTCTCGTCGCGGGGACTAGCGGCCTTCCGGCGGCGGGCCGCCGGCATATTGAGAAAGAAAACGACCCAGGCGAGAAGGCTCAAGGCGCCCGATGGCCATAAGATTTCCGGCTTGAAAAGCATGACGATCCTGTGTTTGCCGGGCGGCGCAATCATGCCGCGAAAGGCCACGTCTGTATAGAAAAGCTGCGTTTTTACGCCGTCCACGTATGCTTTCCAGCCGGGATAATTGGCGTCGGCAGCGACAAGAAAGGCGCGTTCGGGGGAGCTCAACTCAAGTTCGATGCGCTCGGGCGAATAGGACAGGACTCTGATCGAACCTTGCGACCATACAGGCGGCGGATGCAGGTCCGCGGACGACTCAACCACTGCCTCCTCGTGCGGGTTGAAGTCTGGCTGCTTCAGCCGCGCCGCGGCGGCCTCCAGAGTGCTGGCCAGGCGAATATGAGGCACAAGGAAGAAACGCGGCAAGACCGTCTCATTCTCATAAACCAAATGACCGGGCAGTCGCGCAATCAGGCGCAATTTGCCTCCGAGCATGGAGCCGGAGAGCTCCCAAGGGGAAAGTATGTATCGCGCGTTGAGCAGATCGAGCACCTGAGAACTGGGAATCTCGGCTGGATAGCTGGAGCCCCAGCGCGCCCCGTGAGCGAACGCGAGCCTGACTTGAATGATCCGCTCAAGCGCTAGCGGGTCGTGCCCGTCGGCGGTTGGGACGCGAGTGATCGGACTCATCACCGCCCAGTCGAGCAGAGCTCGGTCGTTCACATCGATACGCCACGGAGGAATCGAACTCCACGAGAGTGCGCGGATCTGTTTGAGCAACAGAGCGCTCCCCTTAAAGCTGTCTTGCGTGACGCCAGGTTCAGAGGCTAGAGATGCATTGTTCATCGCCCGATTCGAGCTCACCAGGATAAGGTCGGAAGCGATTACGATCACCAGAAGATAAGCGATCCAGTCGCGCTTCATCACCAGGTCGGCTCCCATCGCGGATAAGATGGACACCCCTAGCAGGAAAGCGCACATGGCAAACTCCGGATGAATCCCGATCCTGATACCGGGCGGAAGATGAATGAAGATTTCACGGCCCAGCCAGAAATAGTCGCCAAGCATCCATAGACCACTGAGGAGGGTTACGATCAAAAACGGCGCCGAGCGCCGGCGAAAAGCGCCGACGATAGCGAAGGCGATGCCCAAGATTCCGCAGTAGAAATAACTGAACGTCACATCGCCTGGAGCGGAGTATTTCGTCAAATCGAAGGCATTGAGGTGGTTCGGAAGGAAGAGAGTGATCAAGGCTTTCGGCCAGACGCCGCCTCCGGCGCCGAGGTAATCGGCGCGGTAGTGGGCAATGCTGAGGAACGTCATCTGGATGGTCGGCGCCAGTTGAATGGCCGCCATTGCCGCCGCCAGAGGCAGGGCGAGCAATACATAAGCGAATCTCGCGAAGTCGCCTTTCGAGCGAGCAGGATCTAACGACAGGATGGCGGCGAGAAGGACGCTTGAGACAACAACGACGAAAGCCACTTGAGGCAGTCCGGCGAGCGCCGCCATGCAGACGGCAAGCGCGAGTTTCGCGGCCCAGCGGCGGCCGCCCCCGTCTCGAATGCGCAGCACGCACAGCCACGCGAGAGGCAACCAGGCGGCTCCGCTCACCGCGCCGAGATGTTCTGTTTGGGCCGCGAAAAAGCCGCCGAGCGCATAAACCAATCCTCCTGCGGTGGCCGCGGTCGGCCGGAGTCCTAGCCGTAAAAGAAGCCAGAAAGCGAAGAGACCTGCGGCTATAACATGGAAAACCAATTCCCATTCGAGGATTGAGCGGACGGGAAGTCCCGTTACCGCGCTCACCAGCGCCGATGTCAGGATAGGCGGGTAGAAAGAGGCCGCTTGAATATTGGAAAACACAGGCATGCCCGCGTACATGTACGGATTCCAAAGCGGCCAGCGCCGCTGTCGAAACGCATCTACCATGAGCGTCGCCAAGGGCAGATGCACGCTCCGGAAGTCCCAGGGGAACGTATGGCCCGATTGGAACAGTACGCCGCGGTGGAACAAGAGGACCGCGAAGACGATAGCCAGGACGCCCGCCCAGCCCGGCGATGAGCTGTGCTTAGGCTGGCTCACGGTGCTGATGCTGGGAGGGCTCGGATTTCTGTCTTATTTGTCCGCGACTCCATTCGGATCCTTGCGATGAACAGCGCGAACAGCCCTAATCCGGCGGCCGGCGAAACCGAGCTCCATAGTTGGATCGTAGCGGGGGGCATCGCGGCCCAGCCGCCAACGGCTTCATATTTCGACTTGAGGATCAGGAGCGGGACCTGGTAAATCAAAGCGAAGCAGAGCAGGCTCGCCCCGAACAGCTTCCCGTCACGGCGCTCCGCGCTTTTGATGAGCAGCAGCGCTGCTCCAGGATAATTTAGGATTTGATAGTGCGTCCAGGAGATGGGCGCCGCCACGACGGCGAGCGAGGTCATGGCCAATACAGCCCATCCGAGTTGGCCGGTTCCTAGTTTCCCTCGACAGGAGCGGATCAGAACGAGGATTCCGGCCGCTATAAGGGAGCCGCCGCCGGAGAGCGAAAGAATACGTTCATGGAGGGGCAAATGGATATTCGCGAGGTCGTTTCCGGATAGCCAGCTGGCGGGCAGACCGTGGACCGGCCGCTCGGCCACCCGCAGCAAGCTCGACGGAAGCGACCAACTCAATATCGCAGGAGTGCCCATCCAGAAATTGGCGTTCGGCGGAGCATAGGGACCCGGGAACGAGGTGATTAGGATAAGCCATGGAATCAGGAAAAGCATACAGGCGCCGCCAGCGAGCCATCGAAGAGCGCGCCAATCGCGAGCGAGCATGAACGGCGCCGCGACAAGAGCCGGCATATACTTTAACGCGGCTCCGGCTCCAGCGGCCAAGCCGCGAACTTCGGGGGACCGCGGAAGAGTAAGCACAAGCAGCAGCAATAGCAGCGGCCCTATCTGCCCCAAAGCCAGGCTTTCATTCGCCGCCCCGCCGAAGGCCCACACGACGGCGATGCAGCAAAGCGCGTAGGGTTTCCGGCCGGCGTACCGCCAAAGCATGTACGCCGACGCCAGAAAGAAAGCATGGGACATCGCGAACCATAGCCGCTGGGCCGCGGGGTAGCTGAGCAGAGCGGCCGGCGCGATCAAGAATGCAAAAAGCGGCGGATAGAGATAGCCCGCTACGTGGAAAGGACTCTGATGGACCAAGATCGCCTGGCCGGCGGCGCGGTACACGGAGAAGTCGCTTGGGAAAGGCATCGCGGGCAAAACCAGACGCAAATTGGAGTAGAGGTAGTACAGCGCACAGACCGCGACCACGACCCAGGAAAACAGTTGGCGGAGTTTGGGCCCTCGAACCGCTGCCTGAGTGTCTTCGGGATGCTCCATTTGGACCGGGCGCTCCAACTCCGCTTGAAAATGTTATCTTAAGCCGGAGTTTGTCAATTGGCTAGCAGTAAGCCCTCGAGGAGAATCGAATGGACCTTACAGTTTTGATTCCGGTCCTGGTGGTCTTGATATACCTGGCTTCAAGCATCAAAATATTGGCGGAGTACGAGCGCGGAGTCATTTTTCGGTTGGGCCGCGTTCTGTCCGCGCCGAAAGGCCCCGGCGTGATCCTTGTTTTCGCTCCCATCGACCGGATAGTCCGCGTCCCGCTGCGCATCGAGGCCTTCGAGGTCCCTGCGCAGGACGTCGTGACGCGCGACAACGTGACGGTGAAGGTCAACGCAGTCGTTTACTTTCGGATTGTGGATCCGACGAAAGCGGTCCTGGAAGTCGCCAACTACTTATACGCGACTTCGCAGCTCGCCCAGACGACGCTGCGCAGCGTGCTAGGGGAAGTGGAGCTGGACGAATTGTTGAGCCAACGGGAAAAGCTCAATGTAAAGCTGCAAGGAACCCTCGACCAGCACACCGGCCCATGGGGAGTGAAGGTGACAATGGTGGAGGTAAAGCAAGTGGACCTTCCGGACCAGATGATCCGCGCCATCGCGCGTCAGGCGGAGGCTGAGCGCGAGCGAAGGGCCAAAATCATCCACGCGGAAGGCGAATACGCGGCGGCTCAAAATTTGGAGCGGGCGGCGGAAACCATGGCGCGCCAGCCCATCGCGATTCAGCTACGCTACCTCCAGACGCTGGTGGAGATCGGGTCCGAAAAAAATACGACGGTCGTTTTCCCTTTGCCAATCGATATACTGTCATCCATAGGGCGCCTGTTGAACCGGGCAAGCGGCGGAGATGGGCAGCCAAGCAACGAGATCCCGATGTCGGGAGGTCCGCCAGCGGGCGCGCCTCCCAAGGAATCTTGAGTGAAGAAAAACGAAGACGGCGAAGTTGAACTGATTTTGGGCAACGGCCAGCTTCTGGGCGTGTTTTTCATCGTCGTTATCCTCCTGGCCTTATTTTTCGGAATGGGATACGTGATGGGACGCAATTCCGGTTCCGCCAGCGTGGAAGTCGCCACGGCGCCCAAGCAGGAAGTGAAGCCGCTGGTTGTGGAATCGCCTGTGCCCAAGAATCCGGGAAAGGCAGATGAACCAGCCACCGGCGCGCCGGAGGCCACGTCCTCCACCGCAGTGGATGAAACATCCAAAAGCGAAACGCCGGCAGCGGCTGGAGCCCGGGCAGATCGTCCCTCCGCGGAGCCGGCCGCAAGCAGCGCGCCCAAGGGAGTATATCTTCAGCTTGCCGCCACAACCCGGCACGAAGCCGAACTTGAAGTCGAGGTGTTGCGCAGGAAAGATTTCCACGCCACTTCGATGGAGGTTCCCGAAAAACCCGGCCTTTTCCGGGTTCTGGTAGGCCCCATCGCCGATGGAGGACTCAGCCAGGCTCGCGCGGATTTGCAGGACGCTGGCTTCCCCGGAAAAAGTGCGATTGTGAAGCGATTTTGAGTTTTTCGAACGGTGGGCCAAGCCCGCGCGCCGCATTACAGCAGCCGTTTCTTTCATGCGCCTGGCATATCTTCTTAGCCGATATCCCGCGGTGACGCACACGTTTCTTCTGCGCGAAATTCGGGCGCTGCGGGATTCCGGTTTTGAAATCCACGTCATTTCTATACACGGATCCGACCGCTCCCTTGAGCAGCTCTCGGCGCTAGAAAGGGAGGAGCGCGATAAGACTTACGTAGTGTTGCAGGCCGGGTTGGCTTCGTTGGTGCGCGCTCATCTCGGGGCGATGCTGCGCACTCCGTGGACTTATTTGAAGGGAGCCGCTTATGCTCTGCGGCTGGCCGGCCTGGACCTCCGAAAAATGGTTTCGAACGCAATGTACTTCGGAGAAGCAGTGGTGGTGGGCGCCGAAGCTAGACGCAGGGGAGTGAAGCATTTGCATTCGCATTTTAGTTCAACCGTGGCGCTTATCGCGGCGCGTGTTTTTCCGCTGACTTTTTCCGCAACCATCCACGGCGCGGACGAGTTCGCCGATTCCAAAGGCTACTACCTGCCCCAAAAAGTCGCCGAAGCGAAGTTTCTCTGCGCCATCAGTAAATATTCATGCAGCCAACTGATGCGGATCTCCGAACCGCGGCATTGGGAGAAACTGGAAGTGGCGCCGCTGGGCGTGGATCCAAATGTGTTTTGCCCGCGGCCGCATCGGGATCGCCCGGAGCGCTTGGAAATTCTCACGGTCGGCCGGCTGGCTTCCGCCAAGGGCCAGCACATTCTAATTGCGGCGATTCAACGCCTGGTTCGGCAAGAGCGCCGCTCCATCCGACTGCGGATTGTGGGAGACGGACCAATGCGGTCCGAACTGGAGCGCGAGATCGCCGAACAGGAATTGGAGCACTATGTCCGGCTGGAGGGCGGCGTGGGCCAGGATCGGATTCTGGCCTTCTATCGCGATGCCGACGTGTTTGTCATGAGCAGTTTTGCGGAAGGAGTTCCGGTGGTGCTGATGGAGGCAATGGCGATGGAGATTCCATGCATTGCGACTTGGGTCGCAGGAGTTCCGGAGCTGATTCGCCATGGCGTGGATGGCTGGTTGATCCCGCCATCCGATGCGGAAGCGCTGGCGGCGGCGATCTGCGAATTCATGGACGACTCCGATCTGCGCCGGAGACTAGGAAAGGCGGCGCGGGAACGTGTTGTGGAGAAATTCAATTTGGGCCGCAACGTCGCGTGTTTGGCGGAAATCTTCCGGCGGCGGTTGGACGGACCAAATGCGCGCTGATCCATGTCCAGCGCCCATTCTTCTAATGGCTCGCAGTTTGGGGGCCGGCGGCAGCGAGCGCCAGATGGCGGAGCTGGCAGTCGCTCTCGATCCGGCGGAATTCGCGGTCCATGTAGGCTGCTTTTATGATCATGGGGTTCGCGCGAGCGAGCTAAGAAGCCGCGGAGTGCCGGTCCTGCGCCTGCCGGTCCGATCGTTTCTGAACTTTAGCGCGGCGCGCGGCGCGTGGGTTTTGGGCCGCTACGTCCGCCGGAATCGAATCCAGCTTGTTCATACTTTTGACCTTCCCCTGACCTGCTTCGGCGTGCCTGTATCCCGAGCGTTCGGCGTTCCGTTTGTGCTCTCCAGTCAGCGTGCCCATCGGGCCCTTCACCCGCGCGCCCGCAGCGTGATCCGCCTTACCGATCGAATGGTGGACGGCATCGTGGTCAACTGCGAGGCTATGCGCCGGCACATGGTGGAGGAGGGGGCGTCTCCCGAATTGATCCATGTTTGTCCTAACTGGATTGACACGGCGCGATATCGTCCGCAGCAGAAATTACGACCGGGCGGTCTCGCCGGCGCGGCCTTGATCATAGGGGTAGTCTGCATGCTGCGGCCAGAAAAGGATCTGGAGACGCTGGTGGAGGCGTTCGCCCGGGTGGCTTGCGGCGCTCCCGGTCTAATTCTTCTTGTCGTCGGCAGTGGCCCGATGCTTGGCTCTCTCCAGGATCAGGCTCGGAGGTTGGGCGTCTTGCCTCAATGCGTATTTCAACCCGAGGTCTCCGACGTCACGCCCTGGCTGCGGGAGATCGACATATTCGTTTTGCCTTCCACAACGGAGGCATTGTCGAATTCACTCATGGAAGCCATGGCCTGCGGCTGTTGCCCAATTGCGTCTCGGGTAGGAGGAAATCCGGAGCTGATTGAAGATGGCGTCACCGGTCTTTTGTTTCGGGCGGGCGACGCAGAGGACCTTGCCGGAAAACTTCGGAGCTTGATTGCCGACCAGAGCGCACGTTCCGCTCTCAGCGCCAAGGCCGTCTCGTTTATCCGTGAGCGTTTTGACCACCGAGTCTTGGTCGGGCGGATGGCGGGCGTCTACCGATCTTACTTGTCAGGGGCTTCGCTACGCGGCGCTCCGCAAAGGCGGCTCTGAGATCCCGCTTCCGGCGACCGTGCGTTCAGCGATTCGGATAAGCACAAGCTTCCAACGAGCGAGCCGCCGCGGAGCGGCCGCGATCGCCTTTTCAATCTTCCGATCATCGAATCGGCAGCATTGCCTTATCGCAAGGCCGCACGCCGGAACCGGTCGTTGAGTTTCATCAACGCCAGCGCCGAGCGAGGCGATATGCGGCTGATCCCCAAAGCCGCCGCAACTTTCCATGAGGGACGCAGTCGCTGATATGCGCGCCAATGCTCGCGAGCCGCGCGCCAGCGCATTTGCAGGAGGGCTTCCCGGGCAAGCGCGAATTCGATATCGGCGCGAAAGCCGTTCCGTCTATCCTGCACCAGGCGCGAAAGCCCGGGGTGGCGGGCGAATTGAGAATCGAGCTTTTCGAAAACTTCCAACGCCGCACGGGCCATCGCGACGCCATCAGCCGACAGGCTGTCGTTGCGCCGCCGGTAGCGAAACAACGGCTCGGGGTTGACCAAGATCCGCTCGCCGGCCAAGAGCAGCCGGAGATAAAGGTCATGATCCTCTGTTCTCTTTAAGGATTCGTCGAACCCGCCGATGCGCTCAATCGAGGCGCGCTTCACCGTGCAACAATAGTTTAAATTGCTACGTCCCATCACTACGTCCGTTAGCGTAACCGGGCCGAGCTGGTGCCCTGGGATAGCCGACAGACGTTTTCCGCTCAGCGGAGTGTCGCCGAAGATGAATCCGTCGGGAAAAGCCGCGGCGGCGTCTGGTTCGCGGCCAAGCAAAACGAGCTGAGAGTTCAAATAATTCGGCAGCCAGATATCGTCCGCATCGAGAAAGGCCACCCATTTCCCCCGCGCGGCGGCGATTCCCGCGTTGCGCGCGCTGGAAAGGCCTCCATTGGTTTTTCGGAGGTATCGGAGGCGCGTGTCCGAATAGGAGGCGAGAACCGACTCGAGCGCCCCGCCGTCGGGAGAGCCGTCATTGACGACAATAGCTTCGAAGTCAGGAAAGCTCTGCGCAAAAATGGAGTCGAGGGCTTCGCGAATATAGCCCGCGGCATTGTACGCCGGGATTATTGCGCTCACCAAAGGCTGCGCCATCTCTTCCATCACGCCAATGGGCTGCCCGCAGGCGCGGGAACAGGTTCTATCGAGCCCCGAAGCAACAAGATGTGCTTGACCCGCGCGCGGTCCTCATCTTTAAGAATAAAAAGATATGCCGCCAACAGATACGCGCCGCCCAGCGGAGCCGCGAACAAAACCAATCGGATCCAGGAGCCCGGCGTCACCCAGTGGGAAGCGCCGAATGCTGCGCTGCCGAGAATGAGAGCCGCCGTGAGAGCGCCCGCCATCTTTCCGGCGAAGACGTTTTCGCGCCGCTCCATCACGCGCGCGGCATAAGCGGACAACAGCGCGCTTCGTCCCAGCGACACGGCCGCGCCCGCCAGCGCGATGCCGAATAAACCGAGCCGGAATTGGCGCGTCAACAGCGTTGCAGCTCCAACATAGGCGATTCCTGAAGCGAGACTCAGCAGACCGGGAACCCGCACCTTATTCGCGGCGATCGTAATCGATCCCAAATGCATCTGGGCGGCCTCCAGCGAAAGCGGTATCAGCAGCAGCCAAGTAAGCGGCGCGTACGCCACGAACGAACGTCCAAGCCATGTCCCCAACAGCGGACCGCTAAAACCACACAATAGCCCGATCGGGAGAGCAATCAACAGGCCCATAAGTTTCGCGGCCTGTCCCGATACCCGTAGCAGGCTGTCCATTTCGCGCCGGGCGTGAAAGACAATCAGCGGGGGACCAAGCACCCCCGCGACCATCATCGCCACCATGCGGAGGAGCGAAAGCCACTGGACCAGGGGAGCATAATGTCCCCCCGCATCCGGTCCCAGCAAAACATTCACCAGGATCAGGTCCATGTTCAGAAACAAGACGCTTCCCACTTGATACACCAATAACCAGCCGCCCATTTGTCCCAACTCGGCCAGCTTGGAGCGGTCGAAGTCGGAAGCGCGCAGTCGCAGGCTCGGGGCGAGTTTCCAACACGCGGCTATGTTCGCCGCGAGTCCGAAAACCCCGGCGCAAGCAAAGGCTATTCCCACTTGCCACAACGCGGGCTGCCACACGGTGAAAAATAGAACGATCAGGCCAACGCGCAAGATCGACGTCGCGCCCTCGATCAGATACTGTATTTCAAAGCGGTTCGAGACCCAAATGGAAGACGCGAAAACATTCGAGATCGTCGATAAGAGAAAGGTCCCGGCGATAGCGATGAACAAGCCCTGCGAGGCTCGTTCCTGCCCCAGGGGCATTTTAAACAGAATTGGAAAGAGTGTAAGGCCGAAGCTGGCGGAAAGCGAGAACAGTGCGACAGCGATCGCCGCCGCCGCGGCCAGAAACGTGTTGAAGTGCCGATTGGCGCTAACCGCGTCCCCGCGAGCCAAGTCCGCCACAATGAATCGGGCAACGCTGCTTGCGATGATCGTAGTTACGATCGTCAGATAGTTTGTGATGGAGCCGGCCAGCGGCACCAGGCCGTACACCGTCACGCCTAGGCGCCGGATCATATAGGGCGTGTACCACAGCCCCAACAGAAGCCCTAGGGAGAGCGATCCAAGACCGCTCGCCACATTAATCGCGAACCGCCGGTGAGTAGAGGCTCCGATCATTCCAAGTTACACACTACCAGGAATTCTAAACCGCGCCATTAGCCCCGCGGCTATCAAATTGTTACATAAACTTCGCGAGCCTTAGAAGCCCGCAACTTCATGACGCGCGTAAACTGTCCAGGCCAAAATCCTCTATAATCGAACCGCGATGGGGGTTCGTGGCGCCGTGAAATGGTATTATTCCAGATTTGGATTTTGGGGCGTTTTAGCAGCAGGCGCACATCGAGTGTTCGGGCATCCCAAAGAGCTTAGCGTACGTCCCCGGGGCTTTCGAAGCCCCATACGCCTCCGCATAAAAACCACCGATTCTATAACGTACGAGCAGGTTCTATTGGAAGCGGAGTATGCCTTTGACTTGCCCTTTTCACCAAAGATCATTATCGACGCCGGGGCCAACATCGGCATGGCCTCGATCTATTTCGCCCGCCGATACCCGGAAGCGAAGATTTTCGCGATAGAACCGGAAACCTCCAACTTTGCGCTTCTCGTTAAAAATACCCGGCGTTATTCGGCAATTATTCCGATTCAAGCGGCGCTTTGGAATCGGGACGGAGAAATCTGCGTCACGGAACCGGATCCCGCAAGCGGCTTCCGCGGAAAATGGGCCTTTGTTACTCGTGAGGGACGCAAGGGCGCCAAAGTCCGGGCGGTTACAATGCGGACTCTGATGCAAGAGATGCGCATTTCGGCCATCGATCTGGCCAAAATCGATGTCGAAGGCGCGGAGAAAGAAATATTCGAAGAGACTGGATGGTTAGCCGGCTTGGGTTGTTTGATCATCGAATTGCATGATCGGCTACGCCCTGGGTGCAGCCAAGTAGTCGAACAGGCGATGGAGTCATTCGAGCGCACTCAAAGAGGCGAAGCCACTTTTTATGTCAGAAGAACAAAGCCAGCCGCATAAGATTCGCGCCCCCATCTCCTGGCCACGCGGCCGCAGATTTGCGTTTACGGTTTTTGACGATCCCGATGGCCAGTCCCTTGAAACCAGCCGGCTTGTGTATGGGTTTTTGGCGGATCTAGGATTCCGTACGACGATCGCTGTCTGGCCGCTGGCTCCACGGCGCGAGCCCAACTCCGGCGGTGAAACCTGCGCTAATCCTCAATATGCCGACTACTTAAAAGAGTTGGCCTCGCAGAATTTCGAGATCGGCTGGCATGGCGCCACGCTGCACACCTCGCCACGCGCCGAAACGTTGGAGGGGCTCGACCGTTTTCGAGATTTATTCGGCACGGATCCCTCTTCCATGGCCAATCATTACAATGGCGAGGCGATTTACTGGGGTCCGGCGCGCCTGACCGGCTTGCGCCGGTGCGCGTACCGGGCGCTTACTCCATTGCGCTCCGCCAGCCGGCACTCAGGTCACGTCGAGGGCCACCCTTGCTTCTGGGGCGACTTATGCCGCGAGCGGATTCGCTATTGCCGCAACTTTGTCTTCTCGGATCTCAACACTCTTCGAGCTTGTCCTTGGATGCCCTATCACGACCGCGTCAGGCCGTGGGTAAATTATTGGTTTGCAGCCAGTGAAGGAGCGAAAGGACCCTCGTTCATTCGCGCCATTTCTGAAGCCAATCAGGATCGCCTTGAAGCTGAGGGTGGCGCATGCATTCTCTACACCCATTTTGGACACGGCTTTGTCGTTGATGGCAAGCTTCGCCCGGAGTTTTGCCGACTCATGCATCGTCTTAGCCGGAAAAACGGTTGGTTTGTTCCCACTTCGGAAATGCTCGATTTTTTGGCCGCGCAACGACCGGCAGTCACGTTGGACGACCGGATGCGAAGTTGGCTGGAGTGGCGGTGGTTGGGGGAAAAGATCTTTCGCGGGACGTCCTGATCAGCCTGGTTTCCGCTGTACCGGTTCTATTGTGGTAGCTGGAGCAAATGCTAGGGACCCTTTTTGATTTTTGAGATCAGAGGAACCACCCTGCTGCAGCTAACCTAACTGCCTGCCTTCTTTAGAAAATAGACATCGTACTCACCGTTTTGATACGCGAGCCGGTAGGCGGAAAGCCGCGCGTATATCTCCCGCATATCCTCCGGACGCTGCTTGCTCCAGCCAGCGTATACATCGCGGTAGATAGAATTGATCACGATGATATCGGGTGCGCGACCAGACTTTATACCAAGGTAAAGGTCATCGCGGAGGCGAGGATCGAATCCTGTGGCGTAAATCATCGCCGCCGAGCCAACGATTCGATCCGAAGGAACGCTGTTCGCCCGAAGATATTGGATCATACCGCGCTCCGACGATAAATATGATCGCACGTATGACTTTAGCAGTATGCCCCCGGTTTCAACCGAAACGAGGAGCACGAGACCCAGCCTGACCAGCCAGCGAGCGCGCGGATGGACTTCCCATAGATGAACGCACCAAACTGCAAGCAATGCGATATAAACCGGCACAATGTGGATTAGGTAGTAGGTGAGCTTCTGGTTGAACACTGACATGATGACGAAGTAAACCGCCAGGAGCCCAAGCAAAAACCGAATGGAACGGCTGTTACGCAGAGATTTGTCGCCGAGGCAGCCTATTACGGACGCCAAATACGCCAACAGGGCCAAAGACTTTGTCAACGCCACGCCCCGCGTGATAAGACCGAACGCCACCAGATATCGGACTGTCTCATTCCAAACGATAAGCAAAGGATTCAGCGTGCTGGTCCACCGGCCATCATGGATGCCGTTGGCGAGCATTTGGTCCTGGAATGCCGGGAAATCCTCCAGAACGTAGCGCAACCATAAGCCGGTAAATAAGACGTATGGGGCCAGCGCCACGGCCACATCTCGCTTGGAGAAACGCCGGCCGTCATACCATAGCGCCAGCATCCACAAGCCAAAAAAATGCAAGATTCCATTTGGGTGAGTAAATACGCTCGCAGCGGCGAGAGTGTTCGCAATGAACAAAGCTTTAGCGGCTGACCCTTCGCGTAAAAGTAAATAAGACGCAAAGCTCCATATTCCGAGAACAAGACACAAGAAATCGGGCCGCGCGAACGCCGCATTATCGATAAAGATAAAGCTCAACGCGAGCAGACACGCGGCTAGCTTTGGCGGTCTTGCGCCGAGCTTCAGGCGGCTCAGATATATGTAAAACCCCCAAATGGCAAGGGGAATTAGCGCCATATTGAAGGCTCTGGTGGAGAAGAGGCTGGCCGGAAATATGCGGTACCACAGAGCCTGACACAAGAGATAGAGAGGCATTACCCAATATGTGTGCTGGTCAATACGAGTCAAGCCGGTGCTCGCGGGCTCGACGATCGTGGTGGCAAAGGCGCCATTTCGGGCCAAGTTGTAGGAGGCGCTGGAAAACCATCCTTCATCCGACCACGGGGGCCGGTTGTAAGCGGCGGCTGCCGCTACCAGCAAGGAGATGACAGCCGCCAGAAGTGGCGAAGAGCGCCAAAAGCGATCGTCCTTCGCGCCGGGCGGCTCTGCGTTTGAATTCTCGATTGACGTCCTCGTGAAGACGGACATGGGCTGTAATTAACTGGCCTAAATCGATTACTATTGTAATCGCCGGGGCTGGAGGCGCACTAGGCGACCTCTGATCGTGGTAGGTACGAAGAGCGCCCGCCGATTACCGCCCCGATACTTGTTCCAACTCTCGCGATGCGCAGCGGCTCAACGCCACAACGAGTCCGCTGATGATAGGGATTGTATAAGAGTAGGCGAAGTGGGCAAAAACCGCATAGATCATCGTGTCAAGCAAAATTAGCCAGAGCGCTGTCGCAGCAGTCTGTATCTCGGGTCCATCGACGTGTAGTTTGAGCCGCCGGTCGCGGCGCAACGCCGATAAGGCACGCCAATTGGCGGCCAGGATGGCGAGGAAAAGAATCAGTCCCGGAATGCCGGTTTCGCTGGAGACTTGGGTATAAGTGTTATGCGTCCCATGCCACATGCTGGGAACTCCTTCGGCCCGCGCAAGTTTGTCTTCCGCAATGGCGAACATGCCAATTCCGGCCCCAAGGATTGGATACTGGCCAGTGATTTCGAGGCTCCGCTTCAGCAGGCTCAACCTGCTCTGGGCGGACTGGGTCGCCGACCGCTCAAACTGATACTCCGCTTGAGAAGCGACAGACTGGTCCGGCTCAAAAAAAACCGTAAGGCGCTTGACAGTCAACCCCGGCGCGGCCATAAAGCCGAGCAATAGAACGGTAACGAATCCAATGGCAATCCAGAGCCGGCTCGCCAACGAATACTGCATTACCAGAAAGGGAGCCGTAGCTAACAAGGCGCATAGCGCACCTCGGGATCCGGTCTGAACAGTCACCATGATCAAAATCGCCACAGCGCCAATTCCCACGGTCCGCCAAAACCATCTTTGCCTGGGAATGCGAAGAATGAACCACCACAACAATACTCCCGTGCACATGGCGGCCGCAAGATAATTGGGATTGCCAAAGGTGCCTCCAGAAGCCATAAAAAGCCTTCCATCAACAACCGCTCCGCGCGTCAGTGCGAGCAATCCGGCGGCAAGAAAGGCACAAGCGCTTACCCACATAGCCTTGAGGACCTGCTGGGAGTTGATCGGGATGCTGGCGACCAGAAAGAACGTGCAGAGCGACGTGAGCCATTCACTTCGGAACACGCCCGCGGCGCCGCCCGGCCACACGCTCACAGGAATTGTCAGGCCAAACCAGATAGTGAGACAAAGGTACAGCGTCCCTAATCCGGAGGCCAGGGTCCTCCAAAGCATACCGTTGAAGATAGCCACCACGCCCGAGGCTATGCTAAGAACCACCATCAAGTGGAGAGAGGCATTAAGAGGAAACAATTCGATAATCCGGCTGTTCACGAAGAACAGGAAAAGCATATTAAGGCCGAAGGCAAGCTTTTCGGTGGGACCTGCCGCCAGGGAACCGGGTTTGAAGCGTGAAAGAGCCGAGCCCGGCAGGACAAGCTCCGTCTCTGGAACCCGCAGATGTACGTTCGCGCGCCCGCTTTCATCTGCCAGCGCGGAGTTTCTTGGCTTAAAACGGCTCACGGAAGGTTTCTAATCCGCTCTCCTCTTCCGGAATGACTTCGCGGACCGTGCCTTACCATACTAGCTCTGTTGATTGTGGCGCGTCGGGAATTTGTCTATACTGCCTTGCCCCACGACTCGTCGGACCGCTAGGCATCACAACGCCTCAATGTTGCCGCCGTAGGATGCCAGAGAACTTGTGGCATCTCAACCTTCGGAGTCGGCGCTTAAAATCATCGCGTCAGTAACGTCCCAGAGCGCCGGTAACTCGATGATCCGCAGGTCATCTTCCACCAATAGCGGGTTCTGGGGCTTAATCCAGTGACTATCAGATATCGATCGGGATTGGCTCCATTATCCGCAGAATTATAGACTGGCAAGCTAAAGCTGCTGTTGTTGGCAACAGTGAGCGTGCATGCCCCGACGTCCGGGGCCGTGTAGGTAAAAGCCGCCGTCGAGCCGGAAACCTGGAGCCCTCTTATCCGGAAATCCAGATAGGGGTTGGGAAGGCCGGTGACGGCTCCTTGCGTGCTCCATGACACCACTGATAAGTCGACTCCCGGATCCGTTCCATATTGACCTCGTCCGGCGTAGGTCGAGTTCACAACGAGATTGCTTGGATAATTCTGAAATACCGATGAAAAGCTGGTTGGATAATAGCATGTCAAGCATGCTGGCGATGGTCCCGCCCACTCCGTCTGGCCGCAGTTTCCGGACCCTCCGGGGCTGCAAGACGCCGTTTGAGTCGTAATCACAATGGAAGACTGAATGTTTGCGTTTGGATAATCGAGCGAAATTGCTCCGTTGGTCGAGGCGGCGGAGTCGTAGGTGTCGTACAATCCCCAAAAACCATGCACTGCGATGTTGTTCGTCCAGGTCAGCACGCCGGGTGGGCCAAAGGGCGCTACCGCCCCAGTTTGAACCAGTTGGCCGAACCCCAGGGCTCCCGCGGACGGATTATTCAGCAGGAAGGTGTTGTGGTCGTAAGTGTAATGAAGGGAATTTTGGATCTCTACGAGAACGGCGTCAAAATTTCCCGTCCCTACGATTTCTGGCATACCGATATTTGTGAATAAATTATTTGTGAATGCGATTTGGTCGGGAACGTGATTGTAAGGCCCGCCAATAACGCCCGCGTCAATTCCATGGCCGGCGCTGTCGCAGACGTTATTAGCGAACCGCAATCCGAAAATTATGGATTGCGGTTCGCTGGAATCTACCTGATTCAGTAGAACACACGCTCCTTTCTGATTGGCCATCGCCGGCTGCCAGCCGTTCTGGATCCAATTCCCATCGGCCGTGAATCCCCATCCATTCTTGATTTCGAAGTGGTTCTTGTCGATGGAGGCGCCGCCGATTCCTCCACAACCAGCGGTTTGACAATATGGAATGGGAGTTGTGCCCGCGCCTTGATCGGCCCAGAAGCCATTTACGCATAGCCACCAATGCCCGCTTGTCAGTTGGTTGTAAGATTCGCCTCCGTTAGAGTCGTACTGGCACGCGCCGCTAGGGTTGGCCGTTCCGCTCGTAACTCGCCAAAGCCAGGGACGGTAGTAGTAGTTGCCAAGGAAAGAAGCCGACCTCGCGTGAATACCCGTGATTGTCGGCTGGCTTCCGCCAAATATGGTGCCAATTTGCGAAGTCCGGAATTCGTTATTGCGGACATAAAAGGGGCCCTCGCCATTTACCCCTCCGAAAGCATGAGATTCAAGCGTTGCATTGAATGCCATGATGGTGGAGTTGCTAATTTCGAAATATCCGGTGTTGGCGAACACAGCGGTGGAAAATACGTTGCTTTGGTTATTATCCAGGAAATTATGGATATAACAACGGTCGAAGACGATGTGATGCGCCAGATCGGAGCGCATATTGTCGCTGATGCCCGCCGAGCCCGGGCCTTGGTAGAATAAGGCCACCAAAAAATACGGCTCATTAGTTAATGCGGAATTTGCCTTGATTTCCAGGCCCTCGAACCGGTGATAACTCGCGCTTTGCTCGGTCGCGATCGCCGCAGTTCCCGCGGCGGGATTCTGAATGGCCGCCATATTCGCGGCGGTCGACGCCCCCGCGCGTGTCCCCGGCGGAATCGCATAGCTTTGGCTGGAGCGATGAATTACCCAGTGGCCGTTCATGGTCAGATTTCGTATCGTCAGCGTCTGCGTAAATGTTTGCCCGGCTTGCCACTCGAAAACATAGTTGTCGGAGAGGCTTGCGGGCAGCGAGTTCTCGGCGGACTGCGGATCGGCGTAGTCGCAGCCACTGGCGCAAACGGAGTGAACGACGACAGCTTGTGAAGGAAGACTCCAGCACATTATTGAAGCAAGCAAGATGAATGTTTTTACCATGTTTTCTTCCTAGAGGTTCTTTACTACCGTTAGGTACCCTCCACCGCCGAGTTTCGGTACAGCGTTTGGGTCGATTGCGGCGGCCGCCGCCCGCGAAGTCGCGCTCGCGACTGCTTGGGAGTCCGTGACCGTTCCCCACGAGCCGTTGCCACTTGAAGCGATTGTCACAAATGCAATTGGTATGCCGTCAGGGGCGAATTTGGGCGTGGAATTCTGGATGGTGACCGGCGCCGCCGGCCCGGCGCCTACGGCGATCAACCCCGCGGCGGCTGGCATCTCCAGTGTCAAATTGCCAGCGTAGTCCCCGTAGATGTACGCCGTTCCGGTAGCCTCCGGTTTTGCGCCGAATTTTGCACTGTTCGCTCCGTAAGCGCAGCCAGTCGAGTTCCAATTGATTGTTACTTGATTCGGAGCAGGCAAGTTGGCGATGGTCTGTAACGCGTTCAGTCCTGAACAGCCCGATCCGGTCGCTCCACTGATGTGGATGGTGTCGCCGTAATGAATGGAGCTGTTGACCCAATTGCCCGCCAGAGTCAGCGTCGCTTGCCCGGCTTGGCTCACGCTAGCGATGGTGTATTGGGTGAGGGTAAAAGTCGTACGGGCCGGATAGGAATAGCTTACGCAGCCAACCCGGTAGACGCCAGGAGCAATCGTCAGGGTTGCGTCAGAAATGGCTGTTGTTTGAAAGTCAGCCAGTTGATTGCCCGACGTTGCGTCGGCGCCGCTTACCCGCGTTTGCGCCCAGCAGACGATCGCCGCTAAGATCGCTGCTGGAAAAATATGGCATGTTTTCTTCATCTGTTTCTGTACTCCTTTCCATATCCGGCGCGGTGAAGTGCTCGTCACACAGCGCCATCATGTAACACTAGAACCCCGAAGGCGTCGCGAAGTCAATGATTAAGGTTTTGAAAACGAAAGGTTTTAGGAGGTCTTATTTTTTGTGAATTACAGAAATATTAGCTAGTTTCCGATGATGTCGAACCAGACTTCGCGAAAAACGTCGCCGTTCAATCTTAAACCAACCCGGCGGCGTTCAATAACCATCGCTAGTTCAAGAGCTTGTGCTCCACCCGCCGCCGTCAAGGCGGCGCCCAAAAAAACCAATCCCTCGCCTTCTGTGGTTGCAACGATAACCGGCGCGGGCTCTTTCGCGCCGTACACGCGGGAACGCCACCCATGCTCCCCGCCCTTTTCCAGACGCGCGCCTTGCGTAACTACCAGTTGCGCTTGTTTTCCGATGCGAAATGCTCGCGCCGATAGGCGCACCACCTCTTCGCCCGGCCGCCAGAATTGCTCGCACGCCAAGCGTTGCGCGCCGCGTATCTCGTCGACTATGAAGAGCGTATCCTGTCGCGTCAGCCCGAAATACCGCCGGTGCCGCACATCGGCTCCGGAATAGCGGCAACAGGCGGCCAAACGTGGTTCGCATGGAATCGGCTGGCTTGCGGCCGGCAGAGACTCGATAGTAACCGCCGGCTTCCCAGCCCAGGCGAACGGGCCGTCTTGACGGGCTTGGTCCAGTCCATTCACACGTACCGTGTTGTGCGCGGCGGAGCTACGGAACCAGCCCCGCAACCGTGGATCGGCCGTATAGGTAAACGTGCCCGGGTCAATCAATAGATCTTCTTGTTTTAGGCGCGCGACGACAGACAGGACATGCGAATGGCTGTGCCCGGCGCGGAGCGCTCCAAATCCGCCTGCATTGATCGCCACCCAAAGATCGCCGCACTGCCAAACCACGCTCCCGGACGCCGCAAACATCTGCGTTTTAGGCGCGCGTTTGTTTTTCTTCTCCCGCTGCTCTATAGGCCCCACCCACCAGAGCGCCTGCTGAAGGTCGTCATCGTCGTCGCCAGCCCACTCAGGGCGGCTGAAAAGCCGGGCGCACGTGGCAAGTGTCGCGCGCCCAAACTCGTCCCGCAAGCCATAGGGGAAAAAAATCCGGCCCCCGTCGTCGTCCCCGATCGCGGGAAGGCGCCTCTGCGGACCCATCATTGCGACGAGATACTCGGCCATTCGCTCCAGCGTTGGACGAAACCTTTCCGGCCGACGGCTCAAGATATAGTGCAAAAGGAAAAGATCCAGCGCATAGACGTGATAATACGTAGACTGCTCGAAGTGGGCGCCGTCCTCCTGCGCTTGTCGCTTCAGTTCTGTTCGAACTATCCGCGCACCCAATTCAACCCAGCGCGGGGCGCGGGGAAAACTCGGAAATAAAATACCCAGCGCATGTAGCGCGACAGCCTCGCCTAGCAAATGAGTATTTGGCGAGAAATAAAGCGACAGATTGACCTCGAGGTGGCGTCCATGGCGATAAAGTTCCTTCAGAAACCGGCGGCGCTGTGACGCGGTCATGCGCTCGCCCGTTAGGTGATAAATCCAAATCCACGACAACGCTCGAATGCCCACCTCCAGGGCGCTCGCCCAATTAATGCCGCACTGAAAGGGATTCTGCTCCACCCAACTCTCCCATTGGCGGAGGAGTTCATCGCAATACTTTTCGCGCCCGCTTGCCACAAACGCCTGTGCTAACAGAACCAGGTGCTGGTGGCGATTCAACTCCCATATGAACTTGTGGTCGCCGACACGAGAAAAATCCAGATACCGTATGCGGCGGAAATACGAAAGGCCAGTCTCGACCCCGTGTGCCGGATCGGCGCGCCACTTTGGAACTCTTCCTAATTGCAAAGTCAGCCCCAATAGTTGGTAGCGGCCATCGAGAACACTTTCCGCGATCTGTTCCAACTTGCCGCAGAAAGGCGAGCCCTTAAGCGCTGCCGCGATATTTCGCGGGGCTGGCAAGCCTGGCAGGGGCGCCGCGACATCCACGGTAATTCTCGGCGGAGAAAGCCAAAGCCGCAAGTTCGCGGCTTCCCGCCATGCGCGGTGCGCAATTTCCGCTGGACTTCTCATCGCCTGGGGATCCCAATTTCCTTATGCGGATGGAGCGCCGATTTACCATAGTAGGGCATGACACCAGATTCCACGATGGATGTCGCAGTCTTCGGATTGGGCTATGTGGGCTGCGTCACAGCCGCTTGCCTCGCGGAACTAGGTCATCGCGTTGTCGGGGTGGACCGTGATGTGCGCAAGATCCAGAGCATCTCGGAGCGTCGCGCGCCGTTCTTCGAACCGGGCTTGGAAGAGCTTGTGCAGCGCGTCGTCCATTCCGGCCGCCTTCGCGCTACTGTTTCAACTGCGCAAGCTCTGGCGGAGGCCGATGTCGCCCTTATTTGCGTTGGCACGCCTTCCGAGCGAAACGGAAACTTAGGATTGGAGCAGTTGCGCCGCGTAGTGCAGGAGATCGCCGTTGTAGAGGCGCAGTCCTCGCGCAGCCGGCTGCTGGTCCTGGCAATCCGCAGCACCGTTTTCCCCGGAACTTGCGAAGACGTGGTGATTCCTGCTCTCGCCGCCTCTTCAGGAATCCGCGTCGTCTGCAATCCGGAGTTTTTGCGCGAAGGATGCGCTGTGAGCGACTTTCGTGAACCTTCTCTTATCGTCGTCGGCGGCGCCGATGCAAAGGCCGTCCACCAGGTCGCGAGTTTGTACCGCGGTCTGGACGCCACCCCAGTACTTGTGTCGCTGCGCACCGCCGAGATGATCAAATATGCTTGCAACGCTTTTCATGCTGTGAAAATTTCGTTCGCCAATGAGATCGGCGCTCTTTCCGCGCCGCTGGGCGTGGATCCCGCCGAGGTGATGCGAACGTTGTGCCAGGATCTACGGCTCAACATTTCGCCGGCATATCTGCGGCCTGGCTTCGCGTTCGGAGGCTCCTGCCTGCCGAAAGATCTGCGGGCTTTGAATTATCGAGCCTCTCGCCTCGATGTGAAACTTCCGTTGTTGGAGTCGGTGCTTGTGAGCAACCGCGAGCATCTGAATCGCGCCATTCATGAAGCTCTCGAGCTGGACGCGGACCGCCTAGGAGTCATCGGGCTAGCGTTCAAGGAAAACACCGACGATCTGCGGGAAAGTCCCGTGGTTACAATGCTTGAATACCTTATTGGCAAGGGCCGTTCGGTGCGCGTCTACGATCCGCACATAACTATGGATCAAATCTACGGCTCCAATCGGGATTACGTTCTGAATGCGATTCCGCACATCGGCCGCTTGCTCACTGGCAGCTTTCAAGAACTGTCCGATTGGGCAACCCACCTGATCGTTGCGCAAAATGTGGGCGACGAGCTGGTTCGGCAAATTCGCGCAAGCGGCCTGCCGGTGCTCGATTTAGCTAGTGGTCAGTCGCGGCCAAAGGAAGCCTCCCAAGTCGCCGTGGACTGCTGAGAACCCAGAAGGGTTGTGTTCCGCTGAAGCGGAGACAGCCCGCGAGGATTGACTAACGCACAAACGATCAGTCGGGTTCTATTTCGCTGGTTCGATTTGAAGCAAAGCGCCCGGATCCTCGTCCGTCAACAAATAGAGAAGCCCGTCCGGTCCTTGCCGCACATCGCGGATGCGCTGCTTCAGATCCGTGAGCAGAGACTCACGGCGTATTTCTCCGTTTTCGTTAAACACCACGCGCTGCAAATTGCCGGTTCCGGGAATCCGTCCGACTGTCATAGCGCCGAGGAACAGGTTGCCCTTCCACGCGGGGAACTTATCACCCGTATAAAACAGAATGCTGGAAGTAGTCACGGAAGGTATCCAAACCAGTTCCGGCGCTTCCATCTTTTCGTTCCAAGGACCGGGCAGGCGCTTGCCGTCGTAGTCGCGGCCATAGGTAACCACCGGCCAACCATAATTTCGGCCTGGCTTGATGATATTCACCTCGTCTCCGCCTTGAGGACCATTTTCGGTCTCCCACAACTCGGCGGTTCCGGGCCGGAAGGTCAATCCCAGCACCGTGCGGTGACCATACGAATAAATCTCCGGCTTGCGCCCGGATTGCCCAAAGAATGGGTTGTCCCGGGGAATGCTTCCATCCTCGTTGATCCGCAGAATTTTGCCTACGTCATTGCCGAGATCCTGCGGCGCATCCGGATTTCTGCGGTGTGAAGAACTGAAATACACTTTGCGATCCGGTCCAAAAACAACGCGGGAGCCATCGCCGCCCGATAAAGGCTGCCACGCGTCGGCGACGAAAACGTCCTTTACGCCCGTCAAGACCCGTCCATCTAAGCGCCCTTGAGCCAGCGCCGTAGTGGCCCAATAGCCCTTGCTGCCATCGGGCCGCGTCCCTTTCTTGATGTAGGTCAAATACAGGAGATGGTTTGTTGGAAAATCCGGATGAAGGGCAATATCAAAGAGAAGGTCGATCCCCAGGTCGGACAGGCCCAAAATCGGCTCGGGAACAAGTGTGCGATTGTGCACCAGCCTTAGGCGCCCCGGCCGCTCCGTGATCAGCAGATCGCCGTCTGGAAGAAATGCGAGACTCCACGGGTGAGAAAGCCCTTTGGAAACGACCGAGACGCTGATGCGAGTATTGCGCTCGTAGGTGACATAGGTCCACGGCCCGTCGCCCAATCCGGAGCGCGTTTGGGCGTCGGATCGGGGAGCGCTGATCCATGCCGCAACGCAGAAGGCGATGGCGCAAAGAAAAGGAACCGTAGGCTTCATGAAATGCCCTTTCGCTCAGGTTCGAGTTAGCCCGATCAACACGCTAGAAGGACGGTTAATAATTCTATCACCAAATGGCGGTTGGCGACGTGTTCCGGAATGGCCTCGAAGCCGAGAAATGAGAGCAGGAAACCAAAAAAACGGCATTACCAACGCGGGACGACGCCGTCGACATGGGCAACAACGAGCCTACCTGAACCCGTAGGGCAGGGCTGCTGGGAAGCACATTCCAATGGAACCGGCGATTTCCACACATCGTATTATGAACTGTTGCCTCTCAAGCGACGGAGCGGGTCCGAAATCGTTCATACTGTGTTAAAAGGAATATCTCGTGAATAAGTTCACTATCAAAAAGACTGCCGTGTACGCCTGTGGATTCATCGCCACCGCCACGCTCATTTCGACGACCATCGCCCAGCAACCGCGCGCGGTGGACGCCAAAGTTCTCAGAACGGCCGGCACCGACAAGGATGCTCTTCCGGGCACTTGGCTGACCTACGGTTTGACGCAAACGGAGCAGCGCTACAGCCAACTGAAGCAGATTGATGCTTCAAACGTCAGCAAGCTGGGGTTAGCCTGGTCGGCGCCGCTTCCTCCCTCGGTTCCTGGAGGCCGCGGAGGCACCGAAGGCACGCCTCTAGTGTGGAACAACACGATCTACCAAACAATGGACAACAGCCTGGTGTACGCCCTTGATGCGCGTACGGGCGAACAGAAGTGGGCGTACAACGCCAAGATCGATCCCATCACGCCCAGCCATATGTGCTGCGGAACACATAACCGCGGGCTTGCCATCTACGAGGGAAAAATCATCCTGGCGGCCAACGACGCCAGGCTGATCGCGCTTGACGCTGTTAGCGGCAAGGAGCTATGGCAAAGCAGGGTCGCGGACATCAATCAATACTACTCGTTTACCATGGCGCCCCGCATGGCGGGCGATAAGGTGATCGTGGGGGTAGGCGGCGGCGAGTATTTCATTCGTGGATTTTTCGCGGCCTATAGCGTAAAGGACGGGTCGCTCGTTTGGAAATTCCACACCGTGCCGCCAGCTCCCGGGCAGCCACTCGAAGATAAGGACCAGGAAAAAGCATCCAAGACTTGGGTTGGCGACTGGGCAAAGTACGGCGGCGGCGGCTCTGTGTGGGACGGTTTGGTGTACGACCCGGACACCAATTTGGTGATTGCAGGAACCGGGAATCCCGAACCTTGGCCGGAGGAAATGCGCGGCATTCCGAAGTCGGACTTCGGCAAGTGGGACAATCTCTACACCTGCTCGATCGTCGCCGTGGATGCAAACACGGGCAAGCTGAAGTGGTATTACCAGACCGTGCCCGGCGACGCCTGGGATTTGGATTCGGTGGGCGGCTTTATCATGGCCGATATCCAGATCGACGGTAAGACACGCAAGGTAATCATGCAGGCGCCCAAAAGCGGCGTATTTTACATCCTGGACCGCACCAATGGGCAGTTCATCTCGGCCGAGCCTTTTGTTCCGGTGAACTGGGTGACCGGATTTGACAGGAAGAATAATGGCAGGCCTATCATCAATCCGGATGCCTACTATGATCAGCAAAAGACCGTAGTGATCTATCCGGGCGGGGGCGGCGCACACAACTGGTCGCCGATGTCGTATAACCCGAACACTGGCCTCGTGTACCTGCCGTACAGCGCCGGCACTTACAATTTCACTGCCGCCGCGGAACCCGATCTGAAGGCGGGTGGCGGAGCTCACGGTTTGGGTCGGGGGGGGCAGAACCGGGTGACCCCGATGCCCATATGGGGCCCCGATAATGTGGGCCGCGGTGGTGGCCTGCAAGCCCGCGATCCAAGGACAAACCAGATTAAATGGGTGAAGACGGGCAGGGGCGGTGCGATTGGCGGCGGCACCCTGACCACGGCCAGCAACCTCTTATTTCAGGTTGCGGGTACGACCCTGTATGCCTACAAAGCGGATACCGGCGATGAGCTGTTAGCGCTGCCGTTCAACCTTCCTGGTGGCGCGCCCCCGATCACCTACATGGTCGATGGCACGCAATACATCGGTTTTGCGACGGGCAGCCAGTTCCTTGCTATGAAAGTTGGCGGCACGGCGAAGATGCCCGATCCTCCGCCCGCGCCTGCTTTCGGCCGCGGCAGAGGCGGGACCAAGGGTGGTCCGGCGCCTCCTCCGGCTTCCCCCGATGCCGGCAAGGAGCTGCACGGCCAAGATAACAATAAGCAAGATAAGCAATAAGTGAGGTGTGCGTGCGCCGTTTCGTACCCCAAAAAATTGCGATGAGCGCTCTCGCGACCGCGCTCGGAATCGGCATTGGCCTTTTGACAACGCAAAGCTCCGGCCGCGCGCAACAAGGCAAAGGAAAGGGCGCCGCTCCTGCGCCTATTTCTCCGGTTCTGGAGAGTTATTCATCAGTCACGGCGGACCGTCTGAAAAATCCCGCGGATGGCGATTGGCTGATGATTCGCCGTACCTATAATGGCTGGGGCTATAGCCCTCTCAATCAGATCGACGTCTCGAATGTGTCGAGGCTCCGCTTGGTCTGGTCGACAATTACCGGCGAATCGCGCGTGCACGAGGCGGCTCCCTTGGTCAACAACGGCGTTATGTTCATCTCGACGCCCAACGGTCAAGTGATTGCCTTCGATGCGAAGAACGGCGATGTCTTATGGAGGTATCGCAAACCGCGGCCGGAAGGCGCTGTGATTCTCCATGACGTGAGCCGCGGCGTCGCGCTCTATGGCGACAAGGTTTACTACGCGGCCGCCGAGGCAGAATTGGTGGCGCTCGATGCGAAAACGGGCAAGCCGGTCTGGACCACTACGGTTGCCGATAGCAAGGCCGCCTATTATATTACGCTCGCGCCGCTGATCGCCGGAGGCAAGGTGATGGTCGGCGCCTCGGGCGGCGAAACCGGCATCCGCGGGTTTGTCGCTGCCTACGATCCCGATACGGGCAAGGAGCAATGGCGCACCTACACGATTCCCGCTCCGGGCGAGCCGGGCAGTGAGACGTGGCCGAAAGGAGGCGACCAATGGCAACATGGCGGGGCTCCCGTGTGGGTCACGGGCAACTACGATCCCGACACAAACACCGCCTATTGGGGCACAGGAAATGGCGGGCCATGGATGGGAGACAAGCGTCCTGGGGACAATCTGTACACCGCTTCCACGCTTGCCATAGACGTGGCGTCGGGCAAGATCAAAGGATATTTTCAATACACGCCGAACGAATCGTGGGATTGGGATGAGCCCTCGCCCCCGCTTCTGATCGACTATCAACGCAACGGCCGTACGGTCAAGGGTTTGATCGACGTCGCGCGCAATGGTTACTTGTGGTTTCTAGATCGCGGCAACGGCGGCCCGATCAAGTTCGTCGAAGGCAAACCGTACGTTTATCAAAATGTGTTCCGTAGTCTCGATCCTGTGACGGGACGGCCAGACATCGATCCCGCGCACAAGCCTGGAACCGGCAAGCGCGCAGAATTTTGTCCGGGCTCCCATGGCGGCAAGAACTGGCCTCCCATTGCGTATAGCCCACAGACGCGAATGATCTACATTCCCGCGAATGAGAACGTTTGCGGCGCCATTACAGGTCAGGAAGAGGTCGCTTATGTAGCGGGCAGGGGCTACACCGGCGTAACCTTCGGCGGCGCTCCCGTGCAGCCTCAGGCCACCGATCATTTCGGCGAGGTCCAAGCCTGGAACGTGGATACAGGTGAAAAGGTGTGGACCCATAAGTTCGAGAAGTCGCCGAATTGGGGCGCCATGCTTGCCACAGGCGGAGGACTTGTCATTAGCGGTGGAACCAACGATCGTAAAGTGCGCGCCTTCGACGCAAAGAGCGGCAAAGTGCTCTGGGAGTTTCCCACCAGCAGCGGCGTCGAGGCTCCCGTCACGACATATCTCGTTGACGGCAAGCAGTACATCGCGGTTCTCTCCGGTTGGGGAGGAGATGCGAACGGCATGAATAGCACGATTCAGCGGACCGTAAGCGGAGTTCGTTCCGTGCCCGAAGGCGGGTCGGTCTGGGTTTTCGCGCTGGAGTAAATCAAAACGCAGCTTGATCGAACTCGTCTCTCTGAAACCTTTTCAAGGCAAAGTATTAGCTAGCAGGAAGCCCTTGCGTCGCTTCTTGTGTAGTGGTGCTCGCTGCTGCGATTGCATTTAGCCAATCCAGGCCGGAATTCGAGCCGCTTCTACCCGTTGCTCGGCAGATCAAGGCCCGGGACCAGCCCTGACCTATGAAGATTGCAGGCCCATGACCAAGACGGCGCAAACGCTTTGCTATTCTATGGTTCACTAGTATCGCGCAGCCCTCATGCCGTTCCAAGTTCGCCCTGTAAAGCAGTTCCTTGTTCGGCCTGCTTTGCCTTCCCCGCTCGCGCGCCTGCCCGAATTGGGGCTGAATTTGTTATGGAGTTGGAACCACTCCATCCGCGCTGTATTTCGGCGGCTGGATTATGCTGTTTGGCGGGCGTCCGGCTATAACCCGGTGGTGATGCTGGGGAGAGTATCCCAAGAGGCGTTAGAACGCGCCGCCGCGGACCCTCGCTATTTGGCTCTATACCGCCGCGCTTGCGAACTCCACGATGCATATCTCTCCGCCACGCCGTCCAATCCTTCTTCCATGTTGGTGGCTTACTTTTCGATGGAATATGGATTGATCGATTGCCTCGCAATTTACTCCGGTGGCTTGGGGGTGCTCTCCGGCGATCATCTCAAAGCATCCAGCGACGCCATGCTGCCCTTGGTTGGCGTCGGTCTGCTGTACCAAAAGGGCTATCTCGTGCAAACTCTGGCTCCCGACGGCTGGCAATTGGAAAAAACGCCGCTGAACGATTTCTATGCGCTGCCACTGACCCCGGTAGCCCGCGCGGACGGTAGCGAGCTTCTTGTGAACGTGCCGATGGGCGAGCACACGGTTTATCTGAAGGTTTGGCGGATCGATGTCGGTAGAGTGAAGCTCTACCTCTTGGACAGCAATATTCCGCAGAATCCCGATCCCGTTCACCGCGACATCACGGGCCAACTCTACGGCGGAGATCTTCATCAGCGCATCCGCCAGGAAATCGCTCTGGGGATCGGAGGCCTGCGCGCCCTGAAAGAGCTCGGCTTGCGCCCAACCGTGTTTCATATGAATGAAGGCCATTCGGCCTTTCTTGCTGTGGAGCGTATCCGAGTGCTGATGGCCGAAGAGAACCTGAGCTTCGAGGAGGCGCAATACGCCACGCGCTCGGATAACATCTTCACCACGCACACGCCCGTTCCTGCGGGAATCGATCTGTTCGATGCCGGATTGATGCACGAGTACTTCGACGACTATTGCGCGAACTCGGGAATTCTCTTTGAAGACCTGTTGGCTCTGGGACGGCACAATCCCAATTCGTCCGATGAGCCGTTTTCTATGGCCGTGGCGGCGTTCAAAACCTCTGCTTATCGCAATGCCGTCAGTAAGCTTCACCGTCGCGTGTCGCAGCGAATGTGGGAAGATTTGTGGCCCAAGCTCCCGGTATGGGAAGTGCCTATTACCTCCATCACCAACGGCGTGCACCTGCCAAGCTGGATCAACGGCGATCTGGCTAATCTTTACGACCAGTATCTTCAGCCGGATTGGCGCGAAGGGCATGCGGAAGCAAAAGTTTGGGAACAAGTCTCCGATATACCCGACACCGAGCTTTGGGAGGCGCACCGAAGGAGAAAGCGCCGCTTGATCGGGTTTGTCCGCGAACAGACCGTGGAAAGCGCCATTGCCCGGAAGGCGCCCGCCTCGGAAGTAAAGCGGCTCCAAGAAGCTCTGAACCCGGAAGCTCTTACCATCGGATTCGCACGCCGCTTTGCCACTTATAAGAGGGCGACGCTCTTGTTCCGGGACATGGAGCGCCTTCGGCGCATTCTCACCAATCCCGCACGGCCCGTGCAGATCGTCATCGCCGGCAAGGCCCATCCTCAAGATGGCCCCGGCAAATCGCTTATTCGGGAGATCGTGCAGCATTCCCGGAATCCCGCTTTTCAGGGGCACATCGTCTTCGTCGAGAACTACGGTATTCAGATCGCTCGCGAGTTAGTCGGGGGCGTCGATCTTTGGCTGAATACGCCTCGCCGTGGCGAAGAGGCTTGTGGAACCAGTGGCATGAAAGCCGGTTTGAACGGCGTCTTGAATTTGAGCATTCTGGACGGCTGGTTTGACGAAGCGGGCGAACTGACCGGGGGGTGGGTGATTGGAAACCGCGAGCCAAATCAGCCCGACCAAGACGATGTCCACGCCGCAGGCCTGTATTCGCTTCTGGAAGACGAGATCGTTCCGCTTTACTACGACAACCGTGAACAAGGCATGCCAGTCGAATGGATGCAGAGGGTTAAGCAATCGTTGGCCTATATCAGCACCAACTTCAACTGCCAACGGATGGTGGAGGAATATCTTGCTCAGCTCTATGAGCCTGCTCATCAAGGATTTATCGAGGCGAGCCGCGATTGTTTCGCGCGTCCTCGCGCCCGCGCCGAATGGAGCCAGCTTGTGGCGGAAAAGTGGCCGCGCGTGAAAATCGTAGACTACGGGGTCGGACCGGATGTCTCCGTAGTGACCGGTTCGCCGGTCCCGTTGAGGGCGACCGTCGACCTTGCCGGACTAGACCCGTCCGATGTTCGCGTGGAGGCGGTGGTCGGCCGAGTGGGTTCGGAGGGTGAACTGACGGAAATGCAGGTGCTGGCTCTTCCAGCGGTCGAGCGAACCGGCAGTAAAGTATTGTTCGGGAGGGAGTTTGTTCCAATGGCGACAGGTCGACTGGGCTGCTCCGTACGCATCAGCCCCAACCACTTCGAAGACCCTTTAAACCGCCCTTGTAATGCTCCTATAAAATGGGCAGGGGAGCCCGACAACTCGCCGTAGCTTGCGAAAGCGCCAAAAAACCAAGCGCAAAGTTTTTCAAGATTTTACTGGATTCTGTACTCAGTTCGTGGTACATAGTTGTTTAGGGCCGTTAGAGCGCACAGAGCATCTATTGTGCGCTATGAGGAACGTCAGCGACTACCCCGTCTTGGTGGCCCAACAGTCTCCCAACCCGAAGCCTTTTTTCGGAAGATTGGTTTCGCGTGGAAAGTCAGTTCTGATCACCCAGAGCAGTCGCAAAAAAGGAGTAAGCCAACCAGCACGTTATGGAAGGCGAACGTAAGTACCGCCAGCGCGGCTATATGGACTCCGGCCGCGAAGCTACACAGAGTGGTCGTCCCCGCGAGGATCGCCCTCGCCCAGCAGGTCCCCGACTACCTTTAGATATCACCGGCCCTCGTCTGCCGCGTCTAGTGCAGGCCGTGACTGCGGCCCGGTGCTTCAACTGCTCGGCCACTTTGGCACCAGACACCGATTTCCGAGGTGTTTGTCCCAAATGTGGGTCGGCGCTGCACTGCTGTAAGCAGTGCACCCATTTCGATCCATCCACACGTTTTCAGTGCCAGAAGCCCATACCGGTGCGGATCGCGCTGAAGGACCAAGCGAACGAATGCGATCTTTTTAAGCCCCGGATGACAGTGGCGCGTGATACTCCGCAACCTGGCGCCAGCCTGCCCATCAATAACGGTTCGGCGCCAAATACTCCCGCGCCACGCAGTCCGAACGATGCCCGCGCCGCGTTCGATAGCCTATTCCGAAAGTCTCAGTAAGCTGAATCGCGGTCTTGTGCCGCTGCCTTAAGTCGGCGTCTTTCCCAAGATTTGCCTTAGGCGAATTTTCGTTCTACCGCCCAAACAACCGGTTCCTGGCGCTTGTGTCCGGCGTCAACTATTATTTCCGGCGTATTGCCTCATTTAAGAATGTTACCGAAGCGCTAATCGTCGCTGTGTTTCTGGCGCCAGGATCTCGCGGATCTCCTGCATCGACAGCTAATCGGGCTGTTGGCCGGCAGGCAGCTCGGCGACACGCACCGGGCGGCGCGGTTGAAGCTTCACGGCGATGCTCGTGGGCTGCTGTTTGGCCGGCGATGTCGCCGTCGAGCATCAGGATCACGTGGTGTACATGACTCCCCGCCATCGACTTTCCGCAATGTGCCACCATGTCCATTTCGAAAATAGGCCGGCGGCGGGTCATTCCAATCTCCGAAGGTCCGCACGGCGATGCTCTTACGGAATGGCGTGCTGATGCCCGACCTGCGACGCCCTCTCTGCCCCTTTCACGAACCGTCTGCAGCAACCGGTCCATCGTGGCCGCGCTCATGCTCAACAATCGTTCGCGGACCTCCGCATCCAACTGCAAATGCCCGTGCCGCTGCATCGCCTCAAGCAGGCCGGCGATGACCTTTCGCAGCCGCTTGCCGCAAATTCGGTCGACCGCTTCCCACACGATCGTCAACGCTTCCCGGACCGCCCCGTCGTATACTCGCGACCGGTGTTGGGCTGCCGACTTTCCTGCCTGGGTGATCTCTTCAGCACGCGGATCGCGTGCTTGCAATGAAAACCCGTCACCTTCCACCCGCCCCTTTCCTTGGGACGGGTAACATTTCTCATGAGGCAACGGGCCGCGCTCGGTAACAAAAGTGATGAGTCAACGCGGCCCGTAAAATCTAATTGTCGCCGGACACGCTTGATGCCGTCCTGACATCATTGCGGATAATAGGGACGGATGCAAACCGCGGTTCGTGGTGCGTGTTTATCCTGAGCGTATGTTAAATTGACACCGTGAAGGAGGCCATGTGTTTACTTTTCGCGCGATAAACGGGCGAGGGGTGCGGCGATCCACGGTGATTGCCTGCCTCGCGGTAGCGGCTGCTGTGCCGTCCGGCGTTGTCGCTTTTCAGCAAAGCGGCCCGAGCGGGCCGGCTCCCAAACCCGGGGATTTGAAACTAAATCCCGTCGATGGGATGCGCTATGTATGGATTCCCCCCGGACAGTTTCAGAAAGGTTGCTCCACCGGCGACTTCGAATGCTTCCCCGATGAGAATCCGCAACGCAAGGTTATTCTGACGCGTGGCTTCTGGCTGGGCCAGACGGAGGTGACTCAGGCCGCGTTTCAAAAGCTAATGGGCTACAACCCCAGCGTTTTCGAGGGCGACAATCTACCCGTCGATTCGGTCAGTTGGGTTGAAGCCGACTCTTACTGCGGCGCCATCGGCGGCCGTCTCCCGAGCGATGCGGAGTGGGAATATGCCGCTCGCGCCGGCACCTCCGGCGCGCGCTACGGCAACCTCGACGACATCGCCTGGTATTGGGGCAACAGCAACTTCACCACGCATCCGGTGGCGCAGAAGAAACCCAACGCGTTCGGCCTCTACGACATGCTCGGCAACGTGGTGGAGTGGACCTACACCTGGTATTGGGTCCAGCTCAATCAGGAAAACATCAACCCTACCGGCCCCTCCACCGCCGAATACAAAGAACTTCGCGGCGGCGGATGGTGGGATGACGAGAACCTCGTCCGCGTCTCCTACCGCCGTCACTTCGAGACCACCGACGAAGACTACAACATCGGCTTCCGCTGCGTGTCCAATTAGCTCACGGCCGTTTTAGCGCGCGCGCTAGGGGCGCATCATTCAACTGACGCATTAGCGGGTTTAGTAACTTTGCCGCCTGGGCATCGTCGAGTACAGGCTGAAATGCACCATCGTGTCCACCTTCGGATCGTAGGGCCTGGATCACGTTGTTCGCACCCGGATCGGGGCTGCGGCCTGGACTGTAACCGCCGAGCCTTTATTTCGGTTCCACGCCCCCCCAATGCCTCGTCGGTTGCTAGTTCCGGTTCTTCAATTTCATTCTGGGATTCGCGAATTTTGGCTGATAGGGCCGACTTGGGTATAGCCCTGGAACGCGACAGAGTCCACTGGCCGTCCGCCCGGGCGAGGTAGAGCCAATTAACGCCGTCCCAGCTAGATTTGCACGTTCCAAATTCGTAGTGAAAGTGCGTGTCGTAGTTTGAATACAGCGCACGGCCCTTCCATCCTTCCATCCGGCGTTGACGTCGTCGTCACGAGGATGTGGGCGGCGTGGAGTGCCTCAGCCCCCCGCACGATGCCTGCCGCTTTCCGGGTGTGGACCCGAAGCGGCCCTTAAAATCGCGGATGAAATGCGCGGGATCGAGATAGCCGCTGGACAACCCGACCTCCTTCACGGACTTTCCATCCTGGAGCGCCTCGGCTGCCGACTGCATACGCAATTCAAGCAGGTATCGCTTGAAGGAAACTCCGACCTGCATCCGGAAGAGTCGACCAAGGTAGCCCGGTGACGTTTGCAGCCCGTGCACGATCATTATCAAGGTCAGATTATGATCGCTGTAGCGGATGCGAGCGACCTCTATGCAACGCCTAACCAGCCAATGTGTGGCCGTACCTTCGTTGAAACAACCGTGGCCGGAAGCCTGGAAATTCATGGCGATCCACCCCCGAAAATCGCACTAATTTTGGCAATAGATTGTCGGCCCGATCGCGCGCAATTGGAAGTATACTCAATGTCGGATATTTTAGGAAGTGATTATTCCGAGATGCCGGCCCAGTTATGGCTGTGTTACTGCGGCCAGCCGCTGCCAAAAAAGACTCTAAGCCGTCCAGTTCGCCGATGTCTGATAAGTTAGTTGCCCTCGGCGGGCTGAGAGGTTTGTTGTTCAAATCAATTAGCTGATCAGGTTCGCGGTTTCGCTTGAAAGAAAGGAGAATTAGGAAGTTTGCTTTGCCGGGCATCCTTGCCGGCTTGGCCGTTGGCAATTTGAAGCTCGCCGCTGATTGCGGGAAGTCATGCGGCCGCGGAAGTCTGACTGACACGGCGACACGGGACTGCTCTTTGGGAGCCACCTCCTGTTCCGTAAGCCTTTGCAGTACTTCGATCTGTGACGGGGACCCCGGTTTCAATGATATATGCAGCACACAGGGGATCTGGACCTGCGCGTCCTAGCTATAGCTAGTCGTTTCTTTGCGGAGCCCCCAGGTGGTTGGCACGGCCGATAGCGACGCAATTTGTACGCCGGGGGATCCGCAAGCGACGAAACTGGGGCGACTGCTCAACGGGGAGTTGTGAATGCATCAGATCAGAGTTCTTACGGGACGGCTAAGGAGTGTGTCTCCGTACAGGATGTGCATGCTTGGGGTCATCCTCGCGTTGGCGGTGAGCCTGCTGCGATTGGGGGCTCTGAGGCTGAAGGCTAGGGGTGAACTGCCAGCGGCTACTCCTTACACCGCGATGCTGCGAGAGGTGGGCAGCGGCATTCTATACACGGCGGTTCTTGTAGACGGAGCGCGGATTCTCGGCTGGGACCGACATGCGCCGGGCGTGCCGATGATCTCCAAGCGTCTTATCGAGCTGCCGAACGGCTTGAAGACGGACGTCGACGACTTCGCAAAGCTTCGGAGCACGATCAAGGACGCCTCAAGCGTCGTCCCCTTTCGTTACCATCTTGACCCGGGAAGTTCTTGCATGGAGCCGCTTGCCTTAGGGGTAAAGTTGCCTCCGCACGTTCTTCGGACGAAGGGGAATTTCCTGAATTATCGTGCAGCGCGGATAAAGGATGAGCGTAACGGCCGTGTTCAGTGGTTTGCCCTCGATTACGGATGCGCGATGATCGACTCAGAAATTGCCCTAGGCGGAGGTATTGTGAGTAAGAAAAACCTGGTTAGCTTGGCGGGAGGGGAACCGTCGGAGCTCCTCTTTGACGTGTCCTAGACCTATGCTGAGGTCCCGCCATCCCGTTTCGCGTCGACAGTTAACGATGCCGAGAGGGACGAGTACTATAGGAAACATCGGCCTTAGCTTATTCAGTTTTGTGCCGACTGTCTTGGAGAATTGGAGTATCAAATGACGTCACGATTGTTAAAATTAGCGGGAAGCATTCTGCTTGTCGCAGCGGTGTTTGTGGTCGCATCCCGGGGAATCGGGTACTGCCTTCGGTTTTTCGCGCAGCCCGCGAGCCTAGCAGATTCCGAAGACGGCTTGCAACGCGCCGCGAAGGGCGCGCGTCTGGCGATCGATGGCGTAAAGCTGGATAGCGCGCCTTGGAGCGTAGTCCTAGTCACGTCGCCCGCTTGTGTCTTTTGTCAGGCAAGCAAGGGTTTTCACCGGACGCTTGCAGAGGTTGCAGCCAAGCGTCAAATACCATTTTATGTAGCGCTTCCGTCGGGTACGGATAGCACGTTTATCGGATTCCCTCGTGGCAGCAAGCCGGTCGACATCGAGTGGAGGCAGTTGAGAATCCGTCTCCAAGGTACCCCGACCGTTTTGTTGGTTGATGGCTCCGGCACGATTGGGGGCATCTGGGCAGGCCGACTTCGCGAGGATAGGGCGGCCGAGCTGTTGGACAAAATTCAGCAGCTCCCTCTCCCGGAAGCCCCGGAACACCCGAACAATGCTGGGGCAGAGGCCCCCCTTGATCCGATCACCACGAGGAGTTGATCGTGCTAAGACTCTGGATCGCCCCAGCAGAGGCTGTGCTCTGCGGCTGTCTTCTAGGTCAGTCGCCCACGCCTCTACCCGCTTTTGAGGTGGCCTCGATCAAACGGAGTGCGCCCGGCGCGGCGGGCGCCACAATGCGCCTCGATCCGGGCGGGAGATTTACCACAGTCTCAATGACAATGAAAAATGTCATTCAGCTCGCCTATGGAGTTCGGCAAGACGACGTGGTCGGTGGGCCAGCTTGGCTGAATACTGAAGAGTACGACATTCGTGCTAAGGCAGACTCTGAGGACGCTTCGCAAGTCACGTTGGAGCGACAGAAGCTGAGACTTCGAAGCCTTTTAGCTGATCGGCTCCGACTCAAGGTGCACAACGAACCCCGGCGGCAGCCTGCGTACGCCTTAATATTGTCTCAGCACGGTCCAAAGATGCCATCTGCCCACCAAGGCTCTCGTCCTGGGCGAAGCATGTCGATGTCGATGCTCGCGTCATTCCTATCTCTCCAGGTCGGCCGCCCTGTCCTCGACAACACCGGCCTTTCCGGTACGTACCTTGTAAAGTTGGAATGGGCCTCCGAGGATGGGCATCGCAAGACTCTAGGCGGCGACTCGGCGAATTCGCCGCTATCGGAAGATCCGGTAAATGGTCCATCGATCTTCACGGCCGTTCAGGAGCAGCTGGGATTGAGACTCCAACCAAAACAGGCTCTGCGCGAGGTTCTCGTGATTGATGAGGTGAGTAGGCCGTCTGCGAACTAGGGGCCATTCCACGTGCGCTGACCTGCTCCAGGATACAGGATTTCCGGCTGTAGAACGCGGCGTGTTCCGCCAACATCCTCTCCCGGTGTGTCTGAACCAGGAAAGGGTTTTGTTATTCAATGAGATCGCGCGAAGACAGCCACCAAATCCTCCGTCGTCGCATATTCGCCTCCCCTTGCGCCTGATGGGGAGCTTGGATCTGACCACGCTGGAGTCGACGATCAACGAGATAGTCCGGCGGCGCGCGGCGTTGCGCCTGAGAATATTCCCCAACCTCGGAATATGTTAGGGGCGGCGAGGAACGGAGTCGTTTTTGGCGGGCTGGGGCGGAGCCAGTGAACCAAAGCCCGGAGCCTGCGCAGAGGTGGTGAGCAGCAACCCCGCCGCCAGTGGCGGCGGCCTGGACGCCTGCCATGGGCCAGGACGCGGTGCGTACTCTATATCAGCTTCTATAGCTTTTTCTTGCTTCGATGGTCGTTCATGCCGCACAATTGCGGAAGCGCCAATGCTCACGCTCATGTTGATGAAGCTCGCGGCTCCGCTCGAGGTGTCCGGCGAGATCACGCGCGCCGATCACAATCGCTTGTGCCAATGTGCCAGCAACCGGCCCGCTGAATGGAGTCTCCCACGCTACAGCTCCGCGCCGCTTCGTTGTCGATTGCTCCACGTCACGGCGCTGGAGGGCCTCGCTCCCCCGACCGCACCGCGCAACCCAGCGCCACTCGGCTGATGGAAGAGCCGGGGGTGAATAAGTGTGCCTCGATGGCGGTGTCGGCGTGAGTGGCTCCCTCCCAAAACGCCGCAAGTGGCTCCCTTTTATCCCGCCGCTAACA
>Ga0070738_10000616_pt1 | contig 94953 bp, 87 predicted proteins | sample Coa_R2_2_FD_66446 | JGI IMG/M metagenome (GOLD analysis project Ga0070738, IMG submission 66446) | Surface soil microbial communities from Centralia Pennsylvania, which are recovering from an underground coalmine fire - Coalmine... | ecosystem: Environmental > Terrestrial > Soil > Unclassified ...
TGTTGCACCAGGCGAAGAACGCCTGGCCGTGCACGATGCCCAGAACGATGAGGATCGGCGCCGGCGACAGGCCCAGCAACGCGAACGGCGCCGCGCGGTCCGCGAGCAGCAGCCCCCATGTCTGCAGGTTGTTGAACCCGAACAGGATGAGCGCGATCGCCGCCGCCGAGAGCACGACGCCGACAACATCGATCCGTATGCCGGGCTGGCGCGGGATGGTCCTCAGGCGAAAGCTCAGGAACTGCACGACGATCGCGAGGCAGACGATCAGCCCGTACGAGTAGCGCCAGCTCAAGGTCGTGGCGAGGAAGCCGGCGACGACGAAGGTGACCGCGCTCGCGACCGCCGGGATGCCCGCCAGCACCCCCAGCGCCGTCGCCTGCTGACGCCCGCGGTAGTTCGCGGCGATCATCACGACCAGTGTGGGCACGGCGGCGGCGGCGGCAATGCCCGCGATCGACTGGGCAAGATTCATGGTGCCGGCGTCGGTGCTGGTGGCCATCAGGGTCATCGCCAGGCCGTGCACGGCGAGGCTCACCTGAAGCAGGAGACGCTCGCCCACGAGCTTGCCGATCTTGGCGCCCAGCATGACGAAGGCGGCGCAGAACAGCGAGTAGAGCAGGAGCGCGGTCGCCGCCGCGGTCGCCGGTGCCTTGAGATCGTGCGAGAGCGGACCGAGCGAAACCGGCAAGGCGCTGATGTTGATCGCCATCTGCAGCTGGGCGAGGACGATGATGACGAGCGGTAGCCACGGCGCGTGGGTCGCCTGAGCGGCGGTGTCTGCGGTCCGATCCGGTGGGGTTGTCATGGGTTCACCTCACAACGGCAGCAGCCAGGGCACCAGCACCACGCTCACGATCAGGACCACCAGCGAGAACGGCACGCCGATCCGGACGAAGTCGCCGAAAGTATAATGGCCGGGGGCGACCACGAGCGTGTTCACCGGAGACGATACCGGAGTCATGAACGCGGTCGAGGCCGCCAGCGCCACGATCATGGCGAAGGGATAGGGCGAGGCGCCCAGATCGCGCGCGACCGCGATGGCCACCGGCGCCATCAGGACGGCCGTCGCGGTGTTGGAGATGAACATGCCGAGCAGCGCGGTGATGGCAAAAAGCGCCGCCAGCACCGAACGGGGCCCGACACCGGCGGTCAGGGCGCGCAAGCCGTCCGCCGCGAGCTCGACCCCGCCGGTGCGCTCGAGCGCCAGCGAGAACGGCAGCATGCCGACGATGAGGACGATCGTCTTCCAATCGATCGACCGGTAAGCGCTGTTGAAGTCGATGCAGCGCAGCGCGCCCATCAGCAGGCAGCCGATCAGCGCCGCCTGGACGTTGGGGATGACGCCGCTCACCATCAGGATGACGACGAGCGACAGGCTGGCCAGCGCGTAGATGGCCTTGCGCGGCGCCGGCAGCACCGCGTCGCGCTCGGCTGCCATGTGCAGGACCACCAGCCGGCTCGCGTCCGATCGCAGCTTCTCGAGCTCCCGCCACGGCCCGATCAACAGCAGCGTGTCGCCGATCGCCAGCGGCTCGTGCAGGAAGTCGCGGCCCTGCGCGACGAGGCCGCGCCGCAGGCCGATCACGGTCAGGTTGAAGCGCGTGCGGAACTCGGCGTCGGCGATCGTCTGGCCGGCCAGGTCGGACGTCGCCGGCACGATGACCTCGGCCAGGCCGATCTCCTGCGAATGGTCGGCGAAGTAGGCGCCGCGCAACGGTACTTCCTCGAGCACCAGGCGCTCCCGGATGGATTGGACGTCCGGATCGGACGCTCCCCAATCGATCAGCAGGACATCCCCGGCCTGCAGATGCGTCTTCGCCGTCGGCTCGATCAGCTCGCGGATGAACGGACGGCGACGCTCGATCGCAACGATCGTGGCGGCGGCCGAGACCTTCGGGTCGAGATCGCCCAGCGTCCGGCCGGCCAGCGGCGACTGCGCGGTGATGCGCAGCCGGTATTCCCGGTCGGCCAGCCCGTACTCGTCGATCCAGGTCGCAAAGCTCGGACGGCCGGCGCTCGAGGCCGGCGTGGCGGCGTCGCGCAGCCAGCGCCGGGCGCCCGTCATGTAGAGGAGGCCGAGCAGCAGGATCGGCAGCCCGAACGGCGTGAAGCTGAAGAAGCGGAAGCCGGCCACGCCGTGGCGCTCGAGCTCGGCGTTCACGACCAGGTTCGGCGCGGTCGCCACCAGCGTCATCATCCCGCTGATCAGCGCCGCGACGCTGAGCGGCATCATCAGCCGGCCCGGACCGATGCCGGTGCTCTGGGAGATGCGCAATGCGACCGGGATGAAGATCGCCGTGACCGCCGTCGAGCTCATGGTCGCCCCGAGCGCGGCCACGACCACCATCAGCAGAACGACCAGGCGGACCTCGCTCTTGCCCGCCCGCACGATCAGCCAGTCGCCCAGCCGCCGGGCGACGCCGGTGCGGACCAGGCCCTCGCCGAGCACGAACAGCGCCGCGATCAGGACGATATTGGGATCGCTGAAGCCCGCCAGCACCTCGCCCATGGTCAGGATGCCGGTGAACGGCAGCACGACCAGCATGATCAGCGCGACCGCGTCGAGGCGCGGCTTGTCGATCGCGAACATCACGATCGCCGCGCCGAGCAGCGTGAGGACGACCGCAAGGTCAGTCATGACGGCCCACCCGCGCGGCAGCGGCAATGCTCAGGCCCAACAATCCCTCACCGCCGCCGGTTCGACGGAGGATCGGGGCTCGGTTCCGCCGCGAGCGCGGCGACGGTGGGCGAGAGGATGCCGAATGCGCGGACCTGCTCGGCATAGTCCCGCAGCCGATCCTGCACCAGCCGGTGAACCGTCCCCTCGGGAAACGTCCCGTCCGCGGCCCGTTCGCCGGCCACCCGCTCCGTCAGCAGCTCGATCCCCTGGTCGATATGGCTGACGGCCCAGACATGGAAGCGTCCGGCGCGCACCGCCTCGACGACCTCCTCCTTGAGCATCAGGTTCTTGACGTTGGCCGCCGGCACCATCACGCCCTGCCGGCCGGTCAGGCCGCGCTCGCGGCACACATCGTAGAAGCCCTCGATCTTGTCGGTGACGCCGCCCACCGCCTGGACCTCGCCGTGCTGGTTCACCGCGCCGGTCACGGCAATGCCCTGGTCGAGCGGCAGGCCGGAGAGCGCCGACAGCAGGGCGTAGAGCTCCGTGCTCGAGGCCGAATCGCCGTCGATCCCGCCATAGGACTGCTCGAAGGTGATCGTCGCGCCGAGCGAAAGCGGCCAGTCCTGCGCGTACTGCGCCTGCAGGTAGCCGGTCAGGGTCAGGAACCCCTTGGAATGGATCGGGCCGGACATCGCGGTCTCCCGCTCGATGCTCTGCACCGTCCCGCGCCCGACCGACACCCGGGCGGTCACCCGCGAGGGCCGGCCGAAGCCGTAGTCGCCGACGTTGAGCGTCGACAGCCCGTTGACCTGCGCGACACGCGCGCCGTCGGTGTCGATCATGACCGTGCCGTCGAGGATCGATTCGCGCGCCCGCTCCTCGACCAGGTTGCGCCGCCGCTCCTGCCGGGCGATCGCCGTGTCGACATCCCCGGCCAACACGGCCTCGCGGCCCGCCTTGCCGGCCCAGTGGCTGGCCTCGACCGCGAGCTTGGCGACGTCGAGGAAGCGCGCGGTGAGCTTGCGCTGGTGGTCGCGCAGCCGCGCGCCGTGCTCGACGATTCGCGCGACGGCCGAGCGGTCGAACGGCCGCAGGCCACGATCCCGCACCGTCCGGCTGAGGAAGGCGGAGTAGCTGGCGAGGTTCTCCTCGCTCCACTCCATGTCCGGCGCGAACTCGGCCTTCACGCCGAACAGCTCGGGGAAATCCACGTCGACCTGGTGGAGCGTCTGGTAGAGCGCAGCCGGCCCGATCAGGATCACCTTCAGGTCGAGCGGAATGGGCTCGGGCCGCGGCCGCGACGTCGGCAAGGGCGCCCCCTGCTCGCCCGGATTCTCGATCCGCAGCTCGCCCGCGACCAGGGCACGCTTCAGCCCGTCCCAGGCGAAGGGATTGGGCATGACGTCGAGCGCATGCAGGATCAGGAAGCCACCGTTGGCACGGTGCAGCGCGCCCGGCTTGATCAGCCGGAAGTCGGTCGTCATCGTTCCCATCACGGGCCGATAATCGAGCCGGCCGATCAGGTTGTAGTAGGTCGGGTTGCGCTCGACGACGACCGGCGCCCCGCTGATGCCGCCATTGTCGATCAGCACGTTCACCTCGTAGCGGGCGAGCCGCTCCTGCCGCTGGAACTCGCGCGCAGCGCCCGGACCCTGCGGCTGCCCCGCCGGACCCGAATCGGGCGCGGGCCAGAAGTCGTCCAGATGGTCCGGCAGGTCCGCCTCGATCTGCTCGATGAAGGCGAGGACATCCGGCTGGTCGCGGTACTCGTCGCACAAGGGCGCGATGAGCGGCCCCGCGGCAACCAGCGCGACGTTGCGATCGAGGGCGGTGACGCGTTCCCGCGCCTCCTTCTCGATCTGCCGCATCTGACGCATGGACGCGCCGATCTCGGCCTGGACCTCGCTGTTGTGCCGCTCGATCTCAGCCTTCGCCTCGGGCGGCAGCTGCTCGAACACCTGCGCCGGCATCGGCTGTCCCTCGTGCATCGGGACGCCGGCAATGCCGGTCTGCTTCATCTCCAGCGCGAAGCCGCGTTGCTGGGCGAACACGCGCAGATCCTCGATCAGCTTGCCGCGCCGCGTCTTCACCTCGGCCAGGGCCTGCTCGCGCCGCCGCGCGTAATCCTCGCTCTCGAAGGCGCGGGGAATCTCCTGCTGCGCCGCCTCGACGAACGACGCCATCGCCTTGGCGAGGCCCCGTCCCTTCCCGGCCGGCATCGCGAAGGCGCGGGGCCGGTCGGGCGCCGCGAAGTTGTGGACGTAGACCCAGTCCGGCGGCGTCGGCCGCGTCGCCGCGAAGGCCCGCACGGCGGCGAGGACGGTGCTGTGCCGGCCGGTGCCGGGCGATCCGGCGGCGTAAAGGTGGAATCCGCGTGCGTCGACCTCGAGCGCGAAGGCGATCGCCTCGGCCGCGCGCGCCTGCCCGATCGTCGTGTCGACCGCCGCCACCTCCGCCGTCGTCCGGAAGGGCAGCGTGGCCGGGTCGAGCCGCCGCCGCAGATCCTCGGGCCGCACCGCCAACCGCTCGCGCAAGGACTGCATGGCGCTTTCTCCCTGTGACGCTGCCCGCGGCGCGCGGACGCCGCCTTCCGGTCGACCAGGACTACATGGGCGGCTGCCGCATACTAGAGACGGTCAGCCCGCAGATATTGTCAGCACATCCCACGACTGGTCGCATCGTCCCAAAAAGGAAGGGCCGACCTCCTGGTGGAGGTGGCCCGGACATGGCGTCGCCCCGCCGGCCTGCCGCCCCCGGTTACTGGATCGCGCGTCGGCGGCGATCGAGGAAGCAGTCGCCGCCGACCGCCGCGCGGTAGACTAGTGCCGAAGCGGCTTGGCCAGCAGTGCCATCGACTGAGCGATCAGCGCCCGGCTGTCATCGATCTGGGCCTGTGTCATCGAAAGGGCGGTGTGGCTGTTGCAGAGCACCGCCTGGCTCGACTTCACAATCTTACTTACCGGGTCGGTCTTGGCCTCGTGTGCGGCCAGAACGGCGGGCAGATCCTCGCGCTTGACCGGCGCCGGTGAGCGGTCGGTAAGCCAGTGAGGCCCGCACCGGCGCAGGTGCTCGGTTACGTCGACGACGTGATGAATAATGAGTTCGACCCGCCCATCATTGCCCAGCACCGGTGTGTTGACCGGGTCCCAGCACCGCTCTTCGAACGTCCCGTCAGGCCGGCGGATGTCGTAGCGTTGCAACGCCATGGCGTCGGGGGTGCGGGTGGCGAGCACGCGCTCCAGCGACGCGCCGAGAGATTGCGTGTGCCGTCCGCGGCAGGATCCGAGGGGTTGTCCGGGAACGCGTCGAACATGTGACGCCCCGCCAAAGCCTCACGATCGGTCATGGTGGCGCTGAGATATGCCCGATTGGCATCGATGATGCGCAAATCCGGGCTGAGCAGCAGATAGGCGTGACGGGTCGCGGCAAACACCGCCCCGTAGTCGAGAGCAGGGTGTGTGGACATGACATTCGAGGGGTGCCAATCCCCGGCTGCAGGGGCAATGAGTAATCCGGTCGCATCGCGGATACCCTCGGAACGGCCGCCCGGCCGATGAAGCCCCCTCCCGGGCTCAATCTTGCCGGTGAAGGCCCTCACCCATGGCCGATGTAATCCAGGCGGCCGCCATCGACCGTCAGCACCTGGGCGGTGACGAAGCCGGCCTCCGGGCTGGCGAGGAAGGCCACGGCGGCGGCGATGTCCTCCGGCGCGCCGACCCGGCCGACCATTGTCCGCTCGCGCATCGACGCCACGCGTTGCGCGAACGCCTCCTCGCTGGCCCCGCGTCGCGCCATGTCGGTGACGATCCAGCCGGGACAGACCGCATTCACGGTGATCCCGGACCGTCCGAGCTCCATCGCGAACCGTCGCGTCAGGATCAGCACCTCCGACTTCGTCGCGGCGTAGAACGTCGTGCCTGGGAGCGCCGTGCCGATGGCGGCGTTGGAGGCAATGTTGACGATCCGGCCGTAGCTGCGCGCCTTCATGCCGGCCATGACCGTCCGCACGGTGTGGATCACGCCGTTCACGTTCACTGCCCGCATGCGCTCGAGCTGGGCGGCATCGTAGGTCTCCAAGGTGGCGGGGATGGACACGCCGGCGTTGTTGACCAGGATCGACACCGGTCCGAGCTTTCCCTCCGCTTCGGCGACCATCGCAGCGACGGCCGCGGGATCGGCGACGTCGCCCTGCAGAACTGCTGCCCGGCCGCCGGCCGCGACGATCTCCGCGCGCAACGCCTCGGCTTCCGCCGGGTGCGCCACGTAGTTGATGCCCACGGCCGCGCCGCGCGCCGCCAGCCGACGGCAGATCGCCGCCCCGATGCCGCGCGCGCCGCCCGTGACGACCGCCACCTGCCCGTTCCAGTCCATGACGCGACCTCCGACCTGGGCACTGTAGGTGCCTGGCAAGCGCCGATGTCAAATCGGCGACGGTCAACGCCTAGCCCTCCTCCGGAGTCCAGCTCGTCTGGCAGCTACTTGGCGATGGATGCGCGGGCGGCCGCGATCTTGGCTTTCACCGCCTCGAGGTTGAAGCTGGCGCCCTTCTGCATCGGCGGGAACTCGATCGCCGTCATCGCCAGCTTCTCGACCTGCTGCTGCACGAAGACAAAGCGCCAGAACTCGTACTTGAACCAGTCGAAGTACTGCTGGGCGCCGTCCTTCGTGCCGTTGTTCGGCCAGCCCGTGCGCTCGAACGGATCGAGACGCAGGTTGGTGATGTACGGCACGTCCGGCTTGGTCTTGTCGCCCAACCAACCGTTCGGCTGGTCGATGAAGCGATACTTGAAATCGTCGATGCGGATGGCGCCGAGCTCGCTTTCGCCGAAGTAGAAGATCTCATGCCGGTTGGACGGCCCCTTGCCGGTGATCATGTCCATCTGGTTGTAGCCGTCGAGATGGACCTTGTAGGTCCGGTCGCCGATCTGCCGGCCTTTCTTCAGCTCGTCGCCGATCTTGGCATCGCCCGCGGCTGCAACCAGGGTTGGGAACCAGTCGAGGCCGGACATGAGGCCGTTCTCGACTCGCCCGGCCGGAACCTTGCCCGGCCAGCGGACGATCGCCGGCACGCGGAAGCCGCCTTCCAGCACCGTGCCCTTGGACTGCGCAAATGGCGTCTGTCCGCCATCCGGCCAGGTGAAGACTTCGGTTCCGTTGTCGGTCGTGAAGACCACGATGGTGTTGCCGTCGGCACCGATGTCCTTGATCTTCTTCATCACCAGCCCGATGTCGTCGTCGAGCTGCGCCATGCCGGCTTCATGGATCGTCCAGCCGTTCTTCGAGTTCCGCAGCCCTTCGTATTTGGGCGACAGGTGTGTGACGATGTGCATGCGGGTCGGGTTGAGCCAGACGAAGAACGGCTTGTTGTCGGCCTTCGCCTTGTCGATGAATTTCAGCGCCGTGTCGCGGATCTCGTCGTCGACCGTTTCCATGCGCTTGGGGCAGAGCTCGCCGGCATCCTCGATCTTCTGCTTGCCGATCTTGCCCCAACGCGGATCGACCGTGGCATCGTCGGTCGCGGTTGCCCAGGAATGCACCATGTTGCGCGGGCCGACCTCCGATTTCAGCTCTTGCGGATAGCCGGGATGGCAGGGGTCCTCCATCGCGTCGAGGTGATACAGGTAGCCGAAGAATTCGTCGAAGCCATGGACCGTCGGCAGGAACTCGTTGCGATCGCCAAGATGATTCTTCCCGAACTGGCCGGTGGCATAGCCCATCGACTTCAACACGGTGGCAATCGTCACCGCTTCGGCCGGCAGCCCTGTGGTAGCACCCGCCTGACCGACGGTCGTCATGCCGGTGCGGATCGGCAGCTCGCCGGTGATGAAGTTGGCGCGGCCCGCCGTGCAGCTCGCCTCGGCATAGTAGTCGGTGAACACCATGCCTTCGGCGGCGATCCTGTCGAGGTTCGGCGTGCGGCCGGCCATCAGGCCGCGGTGATAGGCGCCGATGTTCCACATGCCGATGTCGTCGCCCATGATGACGAGGATGTTCGGCTTCTGCGCGGGCGCCTGTCCAAAGGCAGGCGCGGCGGCCGCCAATCCGGCGGCGAGCGTTGTGCCGGCCAGTCTCGACCAGAACGATCGTCCGCGTCCTTCTCTGCCAATACTCATCGCTACCCCCGTTGGCTGATCGCGGGCGCAGCACGCGCGTCCGTGCCCGGTAAGGCCAGCCTCCGACCGATCAGCCGTGCGGACTATGCGGATTCGGCACAATTGCCGGCGCGTCCACCTGGTGCCGTCCCGCAGAGGCCGCGCGGCGAAGCGCAAGCGACGGCGGCTCCCCGAACAGCTTTCGGTACTCCGTCGAGAAGCGGCCGAGTTCCCAGAATCCGTGACCGGTGGCGATCTCCGTCACGGTCGTGAGGGCGGGATCGGCGGCGAGCAAGGCACTTCTCGCCAGGTGCATGCGACGCAACCAGAGATATCGTATCGGCCCCGTCCCGAACCGTTCGTGGCAGCAACTGCGCAGCGTGCGTTCCGAGGCGCCGATTGCCGCACAAATCTCAGGCAGGTAAACCGGCTCGCGGCGCCGGGCTTCGAGGAATTCCTCGAACCTCGCAATGACCCGCGAGTGCGAGGCCCTGCTGCGCGCCGCCTCAGTGGAATTGCCCGGGGCAACGCACGCCATCAACGCGCCGGTCAGGCCGCGCTCGAGCGACGTCACGATGGCGGGCTTTGCGAACGCCGCCGGCTCAAGCTCCGCCAGGCGACTCGCCTTTTGATGCAGCGCGCGCAACCGCTCGAGCGCCGGCAAGTCCGGCCGCACGACTTGTACGGCCCGTGGAGGCGTCAGGTCGATGCCGGTTGTGAGAACGCTCGCTCGTGCTGCGTCCGCCTCGTCGAGCGACATCATCGCAATGCGACTGGCGGCTCGCGACCAGAAATGACCGACCTCGCCTGCCGGATAGATCAGGACCTCCTCGGACGACAGTTCCACGCCCTCATCGAAAGGGTGCGCCTGCCTGGAATCGGCGAGGAACACGACGCCAAACCGCATGGGTGCCGACCTGCCGTGAAAGACCACGGGCCCCGCCATGTCGGCCCGCTGCATCCACAAACGATCGAAGTCCATCCGCGAGAGCCTGGCCGAGAAGCTCTTCGCCTGGCTGAGCATCTCGCAATCGGTCGCGCGAAAGGAAGCCTGGAAGCCCTCTGGATCGTCGAAGGTTTGGAATCGAGCCAAAGGCATCGCGGTCTCTCCCCCGGACCACACCCACTGGCAAACGAGCCCAACGCCCCGACTCTTCCTCCTGCAACCGCCGCTATACAAGGGCGCGATCGGCTATCACCGAAAGATAATCGCGGGACTTTGCCGATTCTGCATAGCGTCCTGATGCAAAATTAACCTTTGTGAATTCGACCCGGCAAAGAACAGCGGCAAGCAGCCGGGCCGCGGCGAAAACAGGGGATGGATCAAAAGCGCCAGCTCACGCCGATCACCGGCCCGTACATGGTCTCATTCATGGCAAAGCCGTTGTTTCCGCCGGGCACGCTGTAGCTGACCCCGAGGACGCGAAAGCCGAGCGCGAGCGCGATCTCGCTGCGCTCCAGCTGCCAGGCATAGGAGTAGACGCCGACCGCCTGCCAGGTCAGCCAGCTGCCGCCCAGCCCGAAGCCGCCGATATCGCCGCGCACGAAGATGCCTTGATGCGGCGTAAACTGATGCCGCAGGCGGACGCCGAGGACCGGGTCGACCCACTGGATCGAATCGGCGCGCGCGATCGCCAGTCCGAAGGTGCGGTCGAAGCCGAACTGCGGAACGTTGACGTTGAGCTGCGCGTCGAACGAGGCATCGACGCTGAAGTTCCAGTAGCGAAAGCCGAGCAGGCCGTCGATCGCCGTGAACGAGCCGGAGGTACCAGGCCAACGGTGGATCTCATACACGCCGCCCAGCTCGGCGATGAACATCTGGTAGGTCAGCGCCTGCTGCGTGTTGAGCGTGAGCCTCAATCCCGGAATCGGGTTGCGATAGTTGGTCTGGGCCGCGCTGAAGCCGAGCCTGGTGTAGACCAGGTCCAGATAGAGGCCGGCGGCACCCTTGTCCGCCTCGAAGTAGCCCATGAGGCCTGTCAGCGAATCGCTGTGCTGCATCAGGTCGATGAACGAGGCGTTGGTATCGATGGTCTGGTTGCGCACGGTGATGTTGCCGCTGACGCTGATGGCCCAGCCGTAAAGCGCAACGTTGAACCGCCACGGATCGGGATCGGCGGGTAGCTTGCCCTCGGAGCCCCGCGTCACGGCAGGAGACGGGTCGTTTTCCAGCGGCGGCTGAGCGAAGGCTGTTCCGCCGCCCGAAGCAATGGCGGCCGTCGCCGCGAATGCCACAACGCCGAGCAGGAAGTCTCGAAGCATGCCGTCACACCACCATGGGCATCGGAGCGGCACTATGCGTTTTCGGCAGAGATGGTTTCGGCGGGATTGGCTCCGCGCTTCAACCGCAGATATTCGGTCGGGCTGCAGCCGAGGATCGCCGCGCTGCTCCGGCGCAAGGTCCGCGGCGACACCCCGACGTCGCGGCACAACTCGGCCATCGACGGCGGCTGCCGGGGCGCACGCACCAGGACATCCTCGAAGCGCACCATCATTTCGGCCTGCCGGGGATTGGCGCTGCCGGCCGGTTTTTCGGCAACCTGGAGTCCGCAGACCAGCGCCCTGACCAGATCCTGCTCGAGGGCGCGCGCCACCTCACGATGGGCGAAGAGGTCGGGCCGATCCTCGACGAGACGAAAGGCCTGGGCGTAGAGCCGCAGAAAGTCACCGGCGATCGCGCGGGGCAAACACAGGATCGACGATCGCGCGGGCAAGGTGACGTCCGCGCCCAGCAGGGCGGCGCCAAGGTTGGCGAACTGGCCGGCAGCCATCACTATCATCCCCCATCGGGCAAAGCCCGTCGTGCGATGATGGAAGCGATCCCCCGAGGCGTGCAGCGCGAGCGCACCGCGCCGGAGGCGCACGCCGTTCCAGAAGGACGCGGGGTCACCGCGCAAGGGGAAGGACAGGCAGGCCTTGCCGGGCGGCAGCGACAGAAAGGCGATGCGGGGCGTCCGCTCTTCGATCACCAGCATATGCGTGCTCGGGAGGCTGGCCCAGACCAGGTGAACCCTGAAGCTCTCGGCAGCGGTCAGCGCGAACGCGACGTCCAGGCCGATGCCGGGTGAGCAGAAGTCCCGGGGATCCGTGAACGTGCTGGTGCCGCAGCCAATCATGCGTCTTCGTCCCGGCGCGCGCCGCGCCCCTCCCGCCAGGGGCTGGGCCGCGCATATCGGTCGCCGAGGCGGCTCGCCTGCCCGAAGGACTACAGCGCGCAAGGGAGCGACGCGCTATGCAATTTCGGAAACGTGCAAGCCTGCCGGCCGTCGCCGAAGCCGGCAGCATCGCGTCACGCCGAAGGAGCCCGGTAAGCTGCTATCGGGCTCTCCGGTGTCGGTATCGACCAGGCGTCGGGCTTCGCCGGAGCGAACGCTACGTGCGACTCGGCAGCGTGACCTTGTTGTCCTTGAGCGCCTTCTCCAGGATCGGGATCGCGGTCGCCGGGTCGTTCGAGCACTTCGACATCGCCTCGGGCACCGTGGCATCGGGCGTCGAGTTGCCCATCACGACCGAGCGATAGGTCGCGCTGAGCTTGTTGCAGTAGTCGGCGTCGGCCGACTGGGCGAGCGCGCCGAACGGCAGCGCGATCCCCGCAGACATCGCGATGGCAATCACGGCCTTCATGGCATTCTCCTCCGTTGATGGACCGACCCCAACGTCTCGGTCTGGGGTCGCTCACCTAAGCGGTGGACCGGGATCACGACTATGCAGATTCGGCTTTTTTGGCCATGGCGGCGCTCGGCTGCCTGGGGTCTGATCTACAGTCGAGGTTCTGAAGGATCCACCCCAACTCGCGCGCCTGCCTCTGCAGCCGGTAGGCCGTGCGCGGCGAGACGCCGATCGCCTTGCCGACCGCTTCAGCGCTCAGGCCCTGCTGCAGCAGCGGCGCCGCCCGGCGCAGCGCGGCACTTCCTCCGCGGTGCCAGTGCCACTGCGCCAGGCCATCGGGTCCAGTGCAAAGCTGCGCCTCGATCGGCGCCAGCCCGGCGCCCGACCGGTGGCGGGTCTTCTCCAGGCGAAGCTCGAAGCGGGCGCCGTCGGCCGGCTGCCAGTCGCGCGGGCGGCGCAGCGCCATGACGACGTCCATCGCATCGGCGCGTCGGCTGATGCCGCGCAGGGCGCCCTCGCGATTGGCGTGGTGCACCAGCACGACCGCCCGGCCGATCCTCTGCTGAAACGCCAGGAACGTGCCGATCTCGGACCAGCGCTCGGGATCCTTGTGGGTGACGCCGGCGAGGCTGGAGAGGCTGTCGACGACCACCAGGTCGACGGTGCCCCAGCTCGCCATCAGGCGGACGATGCCGTCCTCGGTCGTCAGGTCGAGCGGTTGCCCCTGCTGCTGGCCGCCAGCCACATCTTGAGCGACGGCGGCGGCGGGCCGAACAGGCGCAGCCGTCCCGCCACCGCCTCGGGGCTCATCTCGCCGTCGAGGTAGAGCACGTTGTACGGCCGGGGCGCGGTCCAGCCGAGGAAGCTGCCGCCGCCCGCGGCCGCCAGGGCGAGCCCGAGCGCGGCGAAGCTCTTGCCCACGCCGGTCGGCCCGTAGAGCAGCGCCGCGCTCCCGCGCGCGAGGATCGGCTCGAGGACGAAGGGCTGCGGGGCGACCGCCTCCAGGAGCTCGGACGCCGGCCGGATGGATAAGAAGATTGAGTTTTCCATTGGTGTATGTTAATTTACCTACGAATAAACCGCAAGGATCTTTTTGCGATGAGAGGGCAGGATCGGCATGCATCGAAGTGGCGCGGCCGCCGCAAAGAGGGGTAATCCACCCCCGTCCGCGGGCGTGCGGGCAGAGTGGCAGGAAGGGCGAAAAAGCCCGATGCCATCGGCATCGAGGGCCTGCCACGCCCTGTGGCAGTCCGTGGCAGTCGGCGATGCTCGACAACAACCACCTCACCCTGAGGAGCGAGCGCAGCGCCGTCTCGAAGGGTGGGCCGCAGGCAAGGTTCGCGTTGCCACCCTTCGAGACGGCGCTTCGCGCCTCCTCAGGGTGAGGTGGTGGTGCGCGTGGCTATGAGGACGTGCGTGCTAGCCGGCCGCGGACTCGCGTCACGCCCGGATGATCACCGGGAGCGAGCGGATGCCGCGCAGGAAGTTGGAGTAGTGGCGCACCGGTTCGCCGACGATCTCGGGCCGGAGGTTGCGCTTCAGCATCTCGCGCCACAGGACCTGGAGCTGCAGCTCCGCCAGGCGGTCGCCGACGCAGCGGTGAATGCCCGCGCCGAACGACAAATGCTGGCGCACCTTCGGCCGCCCGATGCGCAGCGCGTCCGGCTCCGCATGCACGCTCTCGTCGCGATTGCCCGAGACGTACCACATCACCACCTTGTCGCCCCGCTTGATCGTCTTGCCGGCGAGCTCGGTGTCGCGCGTGGCGGTGCGGCGCATATGGATCACCGGCGTCTGCCAGCGGATCATCTCGCACACCGCCGACGGCAGCAGCGCTTCGCGGGCCTCGAGCTTCGCGCGCTCCTCGGGATATTCGGCGAAGGCCAGCAGGCTGCCGCTCATCGTGTTGCGCGTGGTGTCGTTGCCGCCCACCAGCAGCAGGGCGAAGTTGCCGATGAACTCGTTGGTTGGCATGTCCCGTGTGGCGTCCGAGTGCGCCATCATCGAGATCAGGTCGAACTTGGGCGGCTGGCTGGCGCGCTCCTTCCACAGCTCGGCCATGGTCGCGGCCATGATCCGGAGCTCGGCCAGGCGCTCGGCGTTGCTCTTCACCACCGCGTCCTCGGCGTCGACGTTGGCGATCGCCACGTCGGACCAGTAGCTGAGCTTGCGCCGCTCGGCGAACGGGAAGTCGAACAGCGTCGCCAGCATCATGGCGGTGAGCTCGGTCGAGACCAGGTCGACCCAGTCGAATTCCTGGTTGCGCGGCAGGCCGTCGAGCAGGGTCGTGGTGCGCTGCTCGATGGTCGCCGTCAGGTTCGCGAGGTTGGTCAGGGCGACGATCGGCGCCACCGTCTTGCGCTGCGCGGTATGGCGCGGCGGGTCCATGCGGATGAAGTTGGGCAGCTCCTCGCCGGTCGGCTGGTCGATCAGCTGGATGCCGCCCCATTCGGAGGCGGAGGAATAGGTCGCGGGGTCGAGCTCGACCGCCAGGATGTCCGCATGCCGGGTCACCGACCAGTAGGGCCCGTAGGGGCTCTCCGGATGGTAATGGACCGGGTCCTCGGTACGCAGCCGTGCGAAATGCGGGCGCCACGTATCGTCGCGATAGAGCTGCGGATCGCCGACGTCCACATGGCTCGGGGGCATGTGGCCTTGGGGATGGACGGACATGGGCTCCAGGGCGCCCGCAGGCTGCGTGCGAGTCAAGCGCTTTCGTCGCAACAGGCCTGCGATTGGCGCGTTGACAGGCCGGAGGGGCGGGCGCAAACCGTCGCCCCGCCGCCCCCTATGGGCGGCGTTTCACCAATGGCCCCTGACGATCCCCGTCCGTCGCCCTCTCCTGCCGTGACAATGTCCCCCCCAGGGTCCATGGGCGGCACCGCGGGCCCCTCGCCCGCCAAGGCGGCTGCCGCGGCGATGGTCGTGGGCGCGCTCGGCGTGGTGTTCGGCGACATCGGCACCAGCCCGCTCTATACGCTGCGCGAGACCTTCACCCACGGCTCGGGCATGAGCCCCTCGCCGCGCCACGTGCTGGGCGTGCTGTCGATCCTGTTCTGGTCGATCACGCTCACCGTGACGGTCAAGTACGTCACCCTGATCATGCGCGCCGACAACAAGGGCGAGGGCGGCGTGCTGGCGCTGGCCACGCTCGCCACCCAGGGCCTGAACGGCCGCGGCCGCACCATCCGGCGCTGGATCACGCTGTTTGCCGTGATCGGTCTCGCCCTGTTCTACGGCGACGCCATCATCACCCCGGCGATGACGGTGATGTCCGCCGTCGAGGGCCTCGAATCGGTGGCGCACGGGCTGACGGAATACGTCGTGCCGATGTCGCTGGTGATCCTGGTCGGCCTGTTCATTCTTCAATCCCGCGGCACGCACGATGTCGGCCGGCTGTTCGGGCCGGTCATGCTGCTGTGGTTCCTGGTGCTGGGCGTGCTGGGGGCGTGGCAGATCGCCAAGTATCCGCAGGTGCTGCTGGCCCTCAACCCGATGTACGGCATCAACCTGATCGCCGACCGCGGCATCGCCATCTTCTGGGCGTTCGGCTCGATCGTGCTGGCCGTCACCGGCGCCGAGGCGCTGTACGCCGACATGGGCCATTTCGGCCGCAAGCCGATTCGCCTCGCTTGGCTGCTCGTCGTGCTGCCCGGGCTGGTGCTGAACTATTTCGGCCAGGGCGCGCTGATCCTCGAGGACCCGCGGGTGGTGAAGCAGGTCTTCTTCGAGCTGGTGCCGAAGGAGATGACGCTCGGGCTGGTCATCCTCTCGACCCTGGCCGCGGTGATCGCCTCGCAGGCGGTGATCTCCGGCGTGTTCTCGCTGACCCGCCAGGCGATCCAGCTCGGCTACCTTCCGCGCATGGAGATCCGGCACACCTCGGAGACCGAGATCGGCCAGATCTACCTGCCGCGCATGAACTGGCTGCTGATGGCGGCGATCGTGGCGCTGGTGGTGGGCTTCGGCTCGTCCGATCGGCTGGCCGGCGCGTACGGCCTCGCCGTCACCGGGGCGATGCTGGTCGATGCCGCGCTGGCGCTCGCGGTGGCGATCCTGGTGTGGAAGTGGAAATGGCCGATCGCGGTCGCCGTATTCGGCTTCCTGGCGATCCCCGACGCCGCCTTCTTCACCGCCAACGCGCTCAAGATTCCCGAGGGCGGCTGGCTGCCGCTGCTGGTGGCGGCGCTGGCGTTCTTCACCATCACCACCTGGCGGCGCGGACGCGAGCTGGTGAGCGCCGACCTGGCCGACGGGGCGCTGCCGCTCACCAAGTTCCTCGAGCGCATGGAGCGCGCGCCCGACCGCGTCGCGGGCACCGCGGTCTTCCTGACCGCCGACGCCTCCTCGACGCCGCCCGCCTTCCTGCACAACCTCAAGCACAACAAGATCCTGCACGAGCGGATCATCATCCTGCAGGTCGACACGATGGACGTGCCGCGCGTGCCCGAGGCCAAGCGCGTGACGGTCGAGCGGCTGGGCAAGGGGTTCTACTCGGTGATCGCCCGCTACGGCTTCATGGAGCAGCCCGACGTGCCGGCGGCCTTGCGCGCCTGCCGGCCGCATGGCATCGCCTATGACGAGATGGAGACCAGCTTCTTCCTCGGTCGCGAGACGCTGGTGCCGACCAGCCGCTCCAAGCTCGGCCGGTGGCGGCGCGACTTCTTCATCTCGCTCTCGCACAGCGCCTCGGCGACCAAGGCGTTCTTCCGCATCCCGCCCAACCGCGCCATCGAGCTGGGGAACCAGATCCAGGTCTGATGGCGCAATCGCTTCTCCTGCTGCCGGGCCTGCTCAACACGCGCCGCCTCTGGCAAAGCCAGATCGCCGACCTCGCCGATGTCGCCGACGTCATCGTGCCGGAGCTGTGGCACCACGATTCGATCGGCGCGATGGCCGAGGCGGCGCTGCAGGAGGCGCCCGAGCGGTTCGCGCTGGGCGGCTTCTCGATGGGCGGGTACGTGGCGTTCGAGATCCTGCGGCGCGCGCCTGGGCGGGTCGAGCGGCTGGCGCTGATGGACACGCAGGCGACGCCGGACACGCCGGAGGCGACGGCACGGCGGCGCGGCTTCGTCGAGCAGACGAAGATGGGCCGCTTCCACGGCGTGCAGCCCTCGCTGCTGCCGCAGATCGTCCATCGCAGCCGGCTCGCCGACCAGTCGGTCATCCAGCCGATCCTCGAGATGGCGGCCGAGGTCGGCGCCGACGGCTTCTGCCGCTCGCAGGCCGCGATGATCGCCCGGCCCGACAGCCGGCCGATCCTGGTCGAGATCAAGCAGCCTACCCTGGTGCTGGTCGGCCGGCAGGACATCGCCACGCCGCTCGCCCGCGCGCAGGAGATGGCGGCCGACATCAGCCATTCGCAGCTGGTGGTGATCGAGGAGTGCGGGCACATGTCGCCGCTGGAGAAGCCGGCCGAAGTCTCGGCCGCGCTCAGGAGATGGTTGAAGCAATGACGATCGCCTATGCCACTGAGGACTATCTCGGCGCCGACGAATACATCGACGTGGTGAGGAAGTCGGGCCTCAACCGCCCGGTCGAGGATCGCGGCCGTGTCGAGCGGTACCTCAAGCACAGCAACCTGTTCGTCACCGCGCGCGATGACGGCAAGCTGGTCGGCTTCGCCCGCTCGCTCACCGACTTCTGCTTCTGCTGCTACCTGTCGGACCTCGCGGTCGACCGCGCGTTCCAGGGCAAGGGCATCGGCAAGCGCCTGATCGAGGAGACGCGCAAGGCCGCCGGCGGGCCGGCGACGACGACGCTGCTGCTGTCGGCGCCGACCGCCATGACCTTCTACCAGGGCATCAAGATGCCCCACGCCGAGAACTGCTTCCTGTACCGGCGCGAGAAATAACTCTTGCCGGACCTCGGGCGTCTCGCCCGCCTCATGAGCTTGAGCGGGCGGGACGCCCGCGGTCCGGCAAGACAACTATTTCTTGGTGACCTGGCCGCGGATCTCGCCGCCCTTGTTCGCGGCGGTGTGAATGTTGAAGTACCACTTGCCGGCCTCGAGGTCGGCGGCCTGCGCGTCGGTCAGGGTCGCCTCGCCCTTGAGCGTGCCGGGCGTCATCTCCTTGACCGGCACCACGACCGGCGCGTTGGTCTTGGAGTCGGCCGGCCCGTGGAAGTGGGCCGCCACCGCGGGGCCGCTCAGGTCCTTGTAGGTCGCGGTGTAGGTGAGCTTCTTGGTCGCCGTGTCGTAGGTCGCGGTGAGCGTGCCGCTGCCCTTGCTGTCGGTGGCCGGCACTTCGTTCGACGGCTTGAGAGCGGCGGTGAAGGTCTCGCTCGCGGCGAAGGCGGCGGGCGTGAGCACGAGGAACGCGGCGGCGGCGAGCAGGGTGATCTTCATGATGGGCGTCTCCTGTTGATCCCGGCGGATCATACCAGCGGTCCGCTCATTGGCTGTGCAACTGCCGATCACGTTGCCGCGACGTCGCCCACCACCCGCACCCGGACCCGGACCGAGTTGCCGGGCAGGTAGGCGAGCGGCATGTCCTCGCTTTCGATGGTCGCGAGCGAGGCGCGGTTGGCGCCGGCCGCGACCGCGCGGTCGTTGGCGATGCCCTGCGCCGCCGACAGGGCCTCGGCGCGGCTCAGGTCCTTGAAGATCTGGTCGCACTCGCCCGACACCTGGGCGATGGCGGCGCCGACGGCGTTGGCGCAATCGCCGTGCTGGACGTGGATCACCTTGGAGACGCCGGGCAGCTTCTCCGGGATCAGGAAGGCGCCGCCGCCGACCGCGATCAGCGGCACGTCGCCGGCCTCGGTCTTCATGCGGTCGATCGCCTCCTCGGCCAGGCGGGCCGCCTCGGCGAAGACCGTCTCGCAGGTCGCGGCGTCGAGATGGGCGACCTTCTTCCTGTCGCCGAGCTCGAGCAGGCCCGCGGCGATGGCGATGTCGGTGGTCGTGAGCTGCTTGCCGCCGAAGGCGAGGCCTTCCCTGAGCAGGCGATAGCCGACCGACAACGGTCCTACTTTCAACGGGTCGAGCTCGACGTGGCTGCCGCCACCCAGGCCGATCGACAGCAGGTCGGGCATGCGGAACAGGGTGCGCACGCCGCCGACCTTGACGACCGAGTTGGCCTCGCGCGGAAAGCCGTGCTTCAGCTGGCCGACGTCGGTCGTGGTGCCGCCGACATCGATCACCATGGCGTCGCTGAGCCCGGACAAGTAGGCGGCGCCGCGCATCGAGTTGGTGGCACCCGAGGCGAAGCTGTAGACCGGCAGGCGCCGCGCCTGCGCCGCCTCGGCGACGGTGCCGTCGTTCTGGGTGATGAACAACGGCGCGGCGATACCGGAGTCGGCGATCGCCTTCTCGAACGCCGCGATCGTGTCCCGCGCCAGATCGGCAAGCGCGGCGTTGAGCAGCGCCGCGTTCTCGCGCTCGAGCAGGCCGATGCGGCCGAGGTCCGAGGAGCAGGTGATCACGGCGTCGGGAATGACCTTGGCCACGAGCTCGGCCGCACGCCGCTCGTGCCCGGGATCGAGCGGCGAGAAGATCGCGGAGATGCCGACCGACTTCAGCCCGGCGGCCTTCATCTCCCCGGCGGCCTTCGTGACGGCCGCCTCGTCGAGCGGCATGAACAGGCGGCCGTCATATTCGTGGCCGCCCTCGACCATCCACACGCCGCCGCGCACCAGCGCCGCGAGATCCTCCGGCCAGTCGCAGAACGGCGGCAGCGACGCCGAGGCCGGCATGCCGAGCCGGAGCGCCGCGACCCTGGTCAGGCTGCGCCGCTGCACCACCGCATTGATGAAGTGCGTGGTGCCGATCATCACGCCGTCGATCTTCTTGCCGCCCAGCACGCCGGTCGAGCCAAGGCTCTTCAGGGAGTCCAGGATGCCGGTCGTCACGTCCTCGCTGGTCGGCGCCTTGACCGCGCGCACCACCTTGCCTTCTTCGATCAGGACAGCGTCGGTGTTGGTGCCGCCCACGTCGATGCCGATGCGTCTCATGCTGAAAACACGCTCCTGAAATCGAGGTCATAGCCGAACGCCCGGGGGCCGACATGCTGCAGGCCCTTGGGCGTGAGGAAGATCTTGGTCGGCGGCAGCGCGAGCACGGTCACGCGCTGGCCGTACCGGATCGTCTCGCTGCCGACGGCCTCGCCCGTCACCGAATCGAGGACGCAGATCAGGTCAGGCGTCATGACGACCGGCTCGTCGTCCCGTGAGCCGACGATCCATTCGTTCTGGAAGTTGATGGCGAAGGCCGAGCCTCTGTATTCGTCGAGCCCGTCGAACCGCACGACGCCGCGCAGGAAGCCCTCGGTGGCGCGGCGCGCCACGTCGATCACCTTGCCCTTGTAGATGAGCTTGCCCGGCTCGACCGACAGGATGGCGGCGACCGGATCGCTGTGCCGGCGCTGCGCCTCGCGCACCGCCGTGCCGATGGCGATCGCCTTGGTCGTGGTGCCGTGGATGCCCCACTGCTTGACCTCCGCGCCAGTGCGCGGCGGCTGGCAGGTCGCGGCGGTCGAGCCGTACTCGGTGACGATCTTGCGGCCGACGCGCTCGGCCCACTTCCATGTCGGCACCTTGTGCACCACGCTCTCGAAGCCGCGCACATCGACCAGGCTCAGCGGATAGCCGGTCAGGTCGCCGACCGCGACCGAGGTCATCTGCAGCTCGGGATAGGCCCGGCCCATCGTGTCGGAATCGACGACGGGCAGGTCGAGATGGGCGGCCGCCATGAACGGCCGGATGCCGTTGGAGCCGCCGATCTCCATGCTCATCAGCGCGTCGAACTTCCGGCCGAGATGGCGCTCCATCAGCGTGACGGCGCGCGCCAAGGTCAGGCTGTCGGTCAGCCGCTCCTGGCCGATCAGCGGCGCGCCCATGCCGGCGACCGTGCCGACGAGGGCATCGTCCGCCAGATCATTCGAATCGATCAGGTGGACGCGATGCCCTTCCTTGTAGAGCAGCCGCATGTTGAGCAGCGGCAGGTACGGATTGCCGCCGCCCCCGGTGCCCAGAATCCAAGCGCCGACAGCTAGCGATTCGATGTCGTCGAGGGAGAGCTCCCGCTTCACGCAAACACACTCTTGAAGTCGAGGTCGTAACCGAAGGCGCGCGGGCCGACATGCTCGAGGCCCTTGGGCGTCAGGAAGATCGGCGGCGGCGGCAGCGCAATGACCGTGACGCGCTGGCCGTAGCGGATCGTCTCGCTGCCGACCGCCTCGCCCGACACCGAATCGAGCACGCAGATCAGGTCGGGCGTCATGGCGAGCGGCTGCTCGTCCCGCCAGGCGACGATCCACTCGTTCTGGAAGTTGAGGCGCATCGCGGCGCCGCGGAAGTCGTCGAGACCATCGATGCGCAGGATGCCCCGCAGATAGCCTTCGGTAACCCGTCGCGAGACGTCGATCACCTTGCCCTTGAACAGGAGGACACCGGGCTCGACCGCCAGGATCGCCGCGACCGCATCCTCGTGCTGGCGCTGGGCCCGGCGCACCGCCTCGCCGATCCGGATCGCCTTGGTCGTGGTGCCGTGGATGCCCCACTTCTTGATCTCCGCGCCGGTGCGCGGCGGGGTGCACATCGAGGCGGTCGAGCCGTATTCGACGCAGATCTTGCGCGACACCCGCTCGGTCCACTTCGCATCGGGCGTGCTGTGCACGATGCTTTCGAGGCCGCGAACATCGACCAAGCTCATCGGACAGGGCGCCAGGCCGCCGATCGCGGTCGAGGTCATCTGGCCCTCGGGGTAGGCCCGGCCCATCGGGTCGCTGTCGACCACGGGCAGCTTCATGAGCGCGGCCGCCATGAACGGCCGCACGCCGTTGCCGCCGCCGATCTCCACGCTCATCAAGGCCGTGAACTTGCGGTTGATGTGGGCTTCCATCGCCCGGACGGCGCGCGTCAGCGTCTGCGGATCGCTCATGCGCTCGCTGCCGACCAGCGGCGCACCCATGCCGCCCGCTCCCGCCACCAGATCGTCATCGGCGAGGTCGGCCGCCGGCATCAGCTGCACACGATGGCCGTCCTTGTAGAGCGCCCGCATGTTCAGGAGCGGCAGATAGGGATTGCCACCGCCACCGGTGCCGAGCACCCAGGCACCGACCGCCAGCGATTCGATGTCGTCGAGGGAAAGCTCGCGCTTCATGCGAACACGCTCTTGAACTCGATGTCGTAGCCGAAGGCGCGTGGGCCGACATGCTGCAGACCCTTGGGCGACAGGAACACCGGCGGCGGCGGCAGCGCGATCACGGTCACGCGCTGGCCGTAGCGGATGGTCTCGGTGCCGACCGCCTCGCCCGACACCGAATCGAGCACGCAGATCAGGTCGGGCGACATGGCGATCGGCTCGCCGTCCAGCCAGGCCACGATCCATTCGTTCTGGAAGTTGAGCTCCAGAGCCGAACCGCGATGCTCGTCGGTGCCGTCGAAGCGCGCGCGGCCGCGCAGGAAGCCTTCGGTCGCGCGCCGTTCGACGTCGACCACCTTGCCGCGATAGAGCAGCTTGCCCGGCTCGACGGAGAGGATCGCCGCGATCGGATCCTCGTGCTTGCGCTGCGCCTCGCGCACCGCCCTGCCGATCGCGATCGCCTTGGTGGTCGTGCCGTGGATGCCCCATTTCTTGATCTCGGCGCCGGTGCGCGGCGCCTTGCAGGTCGAGGCCGTCGAGCCGTATTCGACGCAGATCTTGCGGCTGACCCGCTCCATCCATTTCCAGGTGGGCACGCTCTCGACGACCGACTCCAGCCCGCGCACATCGACGGTGGTCAGCGGACAGGGCTTGAGGTCCCCCACGGCGACCGAGGTCATCTGCGCCTCGGGATAGGCGCGCCCCATCATGTCGCTGTCGATCACCGGGCGCTTGAGATGGGCCGCCGCCATCATCGGCTGGATCGAGTTCCCGCCCCCGATCTCGAGCGACATAATCCCGCGGAAGCGCGAGCCGATATGCTCCTCCATCAGGGCCACGGCGCGGGCGATGGTTCGGCTATCGGTCAACCGCTCCTGCCCGACCAGCGGCGCGCCCATGCCCGACACCGCCGCCACCCAGTCGTCGTCAGCCAAATCTGCAGCCGGCATGAGCTGCACGCGATGGCCGGCCTTGTAGAGGGCGCGCATGTTGAGCAGCGCGAGATACGGACTGCCCCCGCCGCCGGTGCCCAGAACCCAGGCACCGACCGCCAGCGATTCTATGTCTTCAAGGGTGATGTCGCGCAGAGCCATGGTTTGCTATGTAGCCGTCAGACACCAAGGGGAGCAAAGGCAATGTCCGAGCCAGCCATCAAACTCGTCGCGTTCTGTGGAAGCCTGCGCAAGGCCTCGTTCAACCGCATGGCGCTGCATGCGTTCATCGAACGCCTGCCGCAAGGGGTGTCGGTCGACACGATCGAGATCGGCGACTGGCCGCTCTACAACGCCGACATCCAGGCGCAGGGCTTCCCCGCGCCAGTGCAGGCCGCACAGCAAAAGATGCTGGCTGCCGACGGCATCGTCTTCGCCTCGCCGGAATACAACTACTCGATCTCGGGCGTGCTGAAGAACGCCATCGACTGGCTGTCGCGCATGACGCCGCAGCCCTTCGCCGGCAAGCCGATGACCGTTTTCGGTGCCTCGGGCGGCCCGCTCGGCACTGCCCGTGCGCAATATCACCTGCGCCAGATGATGGTGTTCCTCGACGGCCGCATGATCAACAAGCCCGAGGTCATGATAGGCGCGGCACAAACCAAGTTCGCCGATGGCAAGTTCAACGACGAGACGGGTTCCAAGCTGCTGACCGATCTCGGCGCGGCACTGGCGCTGGCCTGCCGCCAGGCGCGCGCCGCCAATCAAGTGAAGTGACGCAGAACATCTACGACGATGCCGGCTTTTTCGCCGGCTATGCGCAGCTCCGGCGCTCCATCGACGGTCTCGACGGTGCGCCGGAGTGGCCGACCCTCCAGTCGATGCTGCCCGACATCGCCGGCAAGCGCGTGGTCGATCTCGGCTGCGGCTTCGGCTGGTTCTGCCGCTGGGCGCGCGAGGCCGGCGCGGCGTCGGTGCTGGGGCTCGACGTGTCGGCCAATATGCTGGCGCGGGCGCGGGAGACGACGGCGGATCCGGCGATCACGTATCGGCAGGTCGATCTCGAGACGGTGGAACTGCCCGCGGCGGCCTTCGATCTCGCCTACAGCTCCCTCACCTTGCACTACCTGGTGAATCTCGCCGCGTTGTTCGCCACGCTGCACCGCGCGCTGGTGCCGGGCGGATGCTTCGTCTTCTCGGCCGAGCATCCGCTCTACACTGAGCCCGGACCCGACTATCTCGACGAAGGTCCGCGCACGACGGATTGGCTAGCCAAGGGCGTGGTCAAGCAGCATCGGACGCTCGCGAGCTATCTCAACCTGCTGATCGATGCCGGGTTCATGGTGCGTCATGTCGAGGAATGGGGCCCGACGCGCGCCGAGATCGCTGCCCATCCCGAATGGAAGATCGACCATCGCCGGCCGTCGTTTCTGCTGGTGAGCGCGGGGAGCTAGACTCAGCGGACCGCGGGCCTCCGGGCCCGCATCATGATGATGAACGGACCAGGAGGTCCGCGGTCCAATGAAACTGAGCTACTCCGCCGGCTTCGGCTCGGCCTTGCCGGACCAGGCGGCGCGCCAGGCCTTTACGCGGTCGGAGAGCTCGTCGAGATAGAGGTAGATCACCGGCGTGGTGAACAGCGTGAGCGCCTGGCTGACGATCAGGCCGCCGACCATCGAATAGCCCAGCGGCTGGCGGATCTCCGAGCCGGTGCCGGAGCCCAGCATCAGCGGCACGCCGCCCAGCAGCGCCGCGAAGGTCGTCATCATGATCGGCCGGAAGCGCAGCAGCGCCGCCTGCCGGACGGCATCGCGCGCCGACTTGTGCTCGTTGCGCTCCGCCTCGATCGCGAAGTCGACCATCATGATGCCGTTCTTCTTGACGATGCCGATCAGCAGGATGACTCCGATCAGCGCGATCAGGCTGAAGTCGAAGCCGAACAGCATCAGCATGAGCAGCGCGCCGACGCCCGCCGAGGGCAGGGTCGACAGGATCGTGATCGGGTGTATGTAGCTCTCGTAGAGCACGCCCAGCACCAGATAGACCACCACCAGCGCACCCATGATCAGCAGCGGCACGGTCGACAGCGAGGCCTGGAAGGCCTGCGCATTGCCCTGGAAGCTGGTCTGGACGGTGGCCGGCAGCCCGATCTCCTGCTTGGCGCGATCGACCGCCTCCGTCGCCTGGCCCAGCGCCACGCCGGGCGCGAGGTTGAAGCTGATGGTGGTGGCGGGGAACTGGCTCTGGTGGCTGATCGACAAGGGCTTGACCGGATCGGTCGTCCACTTGGCGACGGTCGAGAGCGGCACCTCGCCGTTGGTGGCGGGCGATTTGATGTAGATCTTGTCGAGCGACTGCGGATCGCCCTGCAGCTGCGGCAGCACCTCCATGATCACGAAATAGCTCGCCTGCTGCGTGTAGTACTGCGCGATCTGGCGCTGGCCGAAGGCGTCGTACAGCGTGTCGTCGACCGTCTGCATGGAGATGCCGTAGCGCGCCGCCTGGTCGCGATCGACCTTGAGGGTGAGCGTGGTGCCGGCGATCTGCTGGTCGGTCGCGACGTCGGCCAGCTCGGGCAGCGTCTTCAGCTTGGCCAGCACCCGGGGCGACCACTGGTTCAGCTCGTTGATGTCGGAATCCTGCAGGGTGTACTGGTACTGGGTCCGCGAGGCACGGCCGCCGACGCGCACGTCCTGCGCCGCCTGCAAGTAGAGCCTGGCGCCCTCCACCTGGTCGAGCTTGGGCTGCAGGCGGCGGATGATCTGGTCGGCTGTGACGTCGCGCTGGGTGCGCGGCTTCAGCGTGATGAACATGCGGCCGGTGTTGAGCGCGTTGCCGTTGCCGCCGACGGAGCTCGCCACGTGGTCGACCGCAGGGTCGGCCTGCACGATCTTGTTGAGGACGTCCTGGCGATCCATCAGGTCCTTGAAGGAGGTGTCCTCGGCCATGTCGGAGATGCCGGTGATGAGGCCGGTGTCCTGCTGCGGGAAGAAGCCTTTGGGGATGTAGATGAACAGGACCACCGACAGCCCGAGCGTGGCCAGGAAGATCAGCAGCGTCAGGAAGCGGTGGCCGAGCACGAAGTCGAGGCCATGCTCGTAGCCCCTGAGCAGGCCGTCGAACATCCGCTCGCTCCACTGGTAGAGCCGGCCGTGCTGCGCATCCCGCTCGGCCTTGAGGAATCGCGACGCCATCATCGGCGTCAGGGTGAGTGAAACGATGGCCGAGACGATGATCGTCATCGACAGCGTCACGGCGAACTCGCGGAACAGGCGCCCCATGATGCCGCCCATCAGCAGCAGCGGAATCAGCACGGCGATCAGCGACACGCTGATCGAGACGATGGTGAAGGCGATCTCCCGCGAGCCCTTGATGGCCGCCGCCATCGGCGTGTCGCCCTCCTCGATGTAGCGGGTGATGTTCTCCAGCATCACGATCGCGTCATCGACCACGAAGCCCACCGAGATGGTGAGCGCCATCAGCGAGAGATTGTCGAGGCTGTAACCGAACAGCCACATCAGGGACGAGGCCCCGAGCAGGGCGAGCGGCACCGTGATGCTGGGAATGATCGTCGCCCACACGCTGCGCAGGAAGACGAAGATCACCATCACGACCAGCACGATGGTGAGCAGCAACGTGAACTGCACGTCCTGCACCGAGGCCCGGATGGTCTGGGTGCGGTCGCTGAGCGTGAAGATGTGGATTGCGGGCGGGATCGAGAGCTTGAGCTGCGGCAGCTCCGCCTGGATGCGATTGACCGTGTTGATCACGTTGGCGCCCGGCTGGCCGAAGATCACCAGGAACACGCCGCGCTTGCCGTCCGCCCAGGCGGCCTGCTTGGCGTCCTGCGCGCCGATCACCGCCTGGCCGATGTCGCGCACCCGAAGCGGTCCTCCGTTGCGGTAGGCGACGATCACGTCGTTCCACGGCGCCGCCGTGGTGAGCTGGTCGTTGTCGTAGATCGCATAGGCCCGCTTCGGCCCGTCGATCGAGCCCTTCGGGCTGTCCGTCGTGGCCGTGGACAAGGGCCCGCGCACGTCTTCGAGTGACAGATTCTTGGCTACCAGCCTGGCCGGATCGAGCTGGATGCGAACCGCGAGCTTCTGCTGTCCGCCGACGATCACCTGCGCCACACCGGAGATCTGGCTGATCTGCTGGACCAGTTTGGTCTCGATCGCGTCGTCCATCTCGGGCAGCGTCATGGTGTCGGAGGTCGCCGCCAGCAGCAGGATCGGCGAGTCGGCAGGATTGATCTTGCGGTAGGTCGGCGGATTCGGAAGGTTCTTGGGAAGCTGCCCGCCGGCGGCGTTGATCGCCCCGATGATGTCGTTCGCCGCCGCATCGATGTTGCGGTCGAGCTCGAACTGCACGGTGACCTGGGTCGAGCCCATCGTGCTGATCGAGGTCTCCTGGCTGACGCCGGGAATCTGCGCGAACTGCGTCTCGAGCGGCTGCGCCACTGCCGAGGCCATGGTTTCGGGGCTGGCGCCAGGAAGCTGCGCCGAGACCTGGATGGTGGGGAAGTCGACCTGCGGCAGCGGAGCCACCGGCAACTGCGGATAGGCGACCAGGCCGACGAACAGGATGCCGACCATCAGCAGCGAGGTGGCGATCGGATGCTTGATGAAGGGCGTCGAGATGCCGCCGGTCATCGCCGCGGCATCGTCCTTTCGCTCCGCGCTGTCTCTACGGTGAGGGTCCTCGGGCTGCTGCCCCTGGCGCTGTTGCCCTTGATGCTGTTGGTCGTGGCGGTCGTCGCTCATGGTCGGGGCTTCTTCGACGGTGCCTGCGGGGCCGGCGTTTCCTCGGCCATGTTGGCTGCGCCGGGCGTCGTCGCCTTGCCCTGCGACTCGGTGGGCTTCACCAGCACGCCCTCCTGGACCCGCGACTGTCCGGTGATGATGACCTTCTGCCCGGCGGACAGACCTTCGGTCACCAGCGCCTCCTGCAGGTTCTGCTCGCTCACCTTGACGTCCTGCTTCTTGGCCTTGTTGTCCTGTCCGACGACGTAGACGAACAGGCCGTCCGGTCCGTGCTGGATGGCGATCTGCGGCACGATGATCGCGTCCTTGACGGTGTTCAGCAGCAGCCGCGTCGAGACCGAGAGCCCCGGCCACAGTGCGTTGTCCTCGTTGGTGTAGCGCGCCTTCATCTGGATCGTGCCGCTCGCCTGGTCCACCTGGTTGTTGAGCAGCAGCAGCTTGCCCTTCGACAGCGTCTTGGTGCCGTCCGACGACAGCGCGTCGACCGGCACGTCGCCGTTGGCCAGCGCGTTGTTGATCTCGGCCACGCTCTCCTCGGGCGCCGTGAACACGACCGAGATCGGCTGCAGGCGGACGACGGACACGATGCCGTTGGTGTCGGAGGCATGGACGTTGTTGCCGGGGTCGACCATTCGGAAGCCGGTGCGGCCGGTGAGCGGTGAACGGATGGTCGTGTAGCTGAGCTGGGTCTGGGCGTTGTCGATTGCGGCCTGGTCGCCTTTGATCTGGGCGGCCAGCTGCTCGACGGTCGCCTGCTGCGTGTCGAGCTGCTGGCGGGTCGCAAAGTCCTTCTTGGCCAGCTCGTTGTAGCGGGCGAGGTTGAGCTGCGCGTTCTTGAGGTTGGCCTCGTCCTGCGCCTTCTTGGCAACTGCCTGGTCGTACGCCGCCTGATAGGGCCGCGGGTCGATCTCGACCAGCATGTCACCCTCCTTGACCATCTGCCCCTGCTTGAAGCCGACCTTGATGACCTCCCCGTCGACCCGGCTGCGGACCAGTACCGTGTCGAACGGCTGCACCGTGCCGAGCCCGTTCAGATAGACCGGGAAATCGCCCTTTCGCACGTCGGCGACGGTGACCGGCACGGCCGGCGGCGGCTTGCCGGCGGTCTTCACTGCCGCTTCGTGCTTCTGCCAGGCGTGCCAGCCGAAATAGCCGGCACAGGCCACGAGGACGACGATGACACCAACGACCAGCGCACGATGTGCGCGTGCTTTTTCGGCGAAGGACACGGGGAGCTCTTTCAGGGCGTTGGATGTCGGGTGAATATACGCTTTCGACCCGTCGTCGTTCCTGGTTTCAGCCGTGCGCAGGCGATCGGCCGCAGTCCGCGAGGCAGCCGGCGCGGCGTCCTCGCGCGGCCGTGAAGGGCACTCACGGTTGCAGCATTTGTGTCGCTACTCGCGGCCGAAAGGCGACCGTTGCGCGTTCGCCGTTGGCCGGAGAGGGCGCCGTGATGGCACGATAAAGGCCGCACTCGGCCCCGATTCACCGCATTGGTCGAGCGACAGCCGCCCATCCGCACGTCTTCACTATGTCGCGACATGCTCGGGCCGCACACCGAGCGCAATGAGGCGAGCGGGCAAGCGGCGCAGAACGGGAAACCATCGCAGCAGCCGCAGGAAGAACGGCACCTTCATCTTCCCACCGGCGGCCGCGAGCGACGGCGCGATGATCCCGTTCTGCAGGAAGACCTGGACCGCCTGGGTCGCACGGGCCGGGAACAATCGCCGCCTCTGCACTGCGGCGAGATCGGAGTCGCGCAGCCGGCCCTCGCGCAAGGGCGCGGCCAGGATGTTCGCCGCCGCGACCGCATCCTGGACGGCGATGTTGATGCCGACACCACCGATCGGCGACATGGTGTGGGCGGCATCGCCGATGCAGAGAGCGCCGGGCTTCCACCAGGTCTTCAGACGATCGACGCCGACCGTCAGCAGCTTGAGATCGTCCAGTGTCCGGAGCTCGCCCATGCGATCGGCCACTTCCGGCGCCAGGCGGGCGATGGTGGCGCGAACCTTCTCGATACCGTCGACCCGCACCCGCCCGGCCGCGCCCTTGGGAATGACGAAGGCGCACTGCCAGTAGTCGCCGCGGTCGAGCATCACCAGGATGCTGCCGGAATCGAAGCGGCCCAGCACCTCGCCCGGGTCGCCGTCCTTGTGACTGATGCGGAACCACAGCACGTCCATCGGCGCGCCGATATCCTGCACCTCGAGGCCAAGCGAGTCGCGGATGATCGAATGGCGGCCATCGGCGCCGACCACCAGATCGGCGCGGATCTCCTCCGGCCGGCCTTCGATCATCGCGCGCACACCGACGATCCTTCCGCCCTCCTCGATCACGCCCCGCGCCTCCGCGTTCATCAGCAGGGTGAAGCCCGCGAACGCCCGGCCATGCTTCGCCAGGAAATCGAGGAAGTCCCACTGCGGCATCATGGCGATGAACGGCGCCGGCACCGGCAGATGCGTGAGGTCGGCGATCTGCACCGGCATGCCACCGAAAGTGCCGGTAAAATGCGCGATCCGGTGATGCGGAAGCCTGAGGAACGCGTCGAGCAGGCCGAGCTCGTGCATCACGGTCAGCGTCGAGGGATGTACGGTGTCGCCGCGGAAGTCGCGCAGGAAATCACCGTGCTTCTCCAGCACTACGACCCTGACACCGGCGCGCGCCAACAGGAAGCCCAGCATCATGCCCGCGGGGCCGCCGCCTGCGATGCAGCACTGGGCACGGATCATTCGAGCCTCTGGGGCATGGTCGGATCTTACTCTTGCGCTGGGGGCGTGCCACTCCGTGGCGCGTCTTCTTGTTGAGCGGGAAAAGCCATAGTGTCAGTGGAGTGACGCACCTCCGGCGCAAGTGTCCAACGCCACGCCCCGCTGTGCCGTTCCATGTTTCGGCCTCGGCCGAAGGACAGAGCCCGTCGCTCCATGGTACGCACCCGGCCAAATGTCGTCGAAACTGCCGATGATGGCGCTGCTGATCGCCGTCACCTGCCTCAGTCAGTTCTACCGCGTCTCCAATTCCGTGATCGCGCCCGACCTGGCGCGGGACCTCCATCTCAGCGCGCGCCAGATCGGCTGGGCGGGCAGTGCCTTCTTCTTCGCGCTGTTCGCCGTGCAGCTGCCGGTCGGATTGTGGTTCGACCGCTTCGGTGCACGACGCACGGTCTCGGCCGTGTCGCTGCTCGCGGTCGTCGGCTCGATCTGGATCGCGCAGGCGACCGATGCAAGAGACCTGATCCTCGGACGGATCGTCGTCGGCGTCGGCTGTGCCGCGTCGTTCATGTCGGTCGTGTTCCTGTGCGCCCGGTGGTTCAGCGCGCGCGATCTGTCGACGGCGCTCTCCTGGGTGTTCGCCGCCTCCAACCTCGGCACGCTGGCCGGCGCCACGCCCCTTGCCTGGGTGACGAGCCAGGTTGGCTGGCGCAACGGCTTTCTCGGCCTCGCCGGCGTCACGCTGCTGGTCGCCGTGCTGTTCTACATCGTCGTGCGCGACCGGCCGCCCGGCTCGACCCTGCCGACGACCCACAAGGAGCCGTTGCGCAAGGTCTTCAGCGGCCTGTGGGCGGTCTGGCGCACGAAAGGCCTGCTGCCGTTGCTCTCCATGCACTTCTTCGCCTACGCCACGATGCTGACGGTGCTCGGTGTCTGGGGCGGGCCATACCTGTTCGACGTGCACCATCTCGACGGTGTGCAGCGCGGCAACGTGCTGCTGGCGATGGGCGTGGCGCAGACGCTCGGCATCCTGACCTACGGTCCGATGGATCGCGTGCTGCACTCGCGCAAGAAGGCGGTGATCCTCGGTACCTATCTCACTGCCGCGGTGCTGCTGGCGCTGTCCGTGATTGCGCAGCCGGTCCTGCCGGTCGCGGTCGGCCTGCTGATCGCGGTCTGTTTCCTGTGCGCCTTCGGCACGGTGATCGTGGCGCAGGGCCGCACCCTGTTTCCCGACCGCCTCGGCGGCCGCGCCGTGACGACGGTGAACATGGCGCAGTGCCTCGGCCTCACCGTCCTGCCGGCCCTGACCGGCTACATCGTCGAAGCCTGGGGCGCGAACGATCTGGCCTATCGCCTGGTGTTCGGAACTCTGGCGGGCGGTCTGGTGCTGGGCTCCCTCGCCTATTTCCGCGCGCCCGACAACGCATCGGCTTGAGCGGAGCGCGGGCCGATGCTTCGGTCCGCGCCGAAGCACGCTGCCACGGCCCCGTGCTACCGGGGCTCCAAATGGCATCGTCACAAGACCACGCCGTGGCTGACACGCCGGATTCCCTCGCAGGCTGGCTCGCCGCGCTGTCCGCCTTCATTGCCGGATTCGTGGGTTTGGGCGTCATGTACACCTTCGGCGTGTTCTTCACGCCGATGGAGGCGGAGTTCCACACGAGCCGAACCGCGACGTCCGTGTTTTTCGCGATCACCGGCATGCTGTTCTATCTCTTTGGCTCGGTGGCCGGCCGGCTCAGCGATCGCTTTGGCGCACGGCGCATCGTCCTCGCAGGCGCGATCATCATGGGAGCCGGACTGGCGCTCACCGCCGCCGCACCGCGGATGTGGATCGGTTATTTGACCTATGGTGTCGGCGTCGGCATCGGGGCGGCCTGCGCCTACATCCCGACGCTGGCCCTGGTTGGCGGATGGTTCATCCGCCATCGCACGACAGCTCTGGGCCTGGCCGCGGCCGGTACGGGATGCGGGACGCTCCTGCTGCCGCCCCTGGCCGCGGTGTTGATCGAGGCGCACGGCTGGCGGACGGCCTACGTATGCTTCGCCGCTGGTTCGCTTTTGCTGCTTCTGGCTTGCGGCGCCCTTGCGCGTCGGCCGCCGCTCGGCCACACGGGCCAGATGACGGCATTACGGCACGTCGTGCGGTCGCGCCAGTTCGTGCTGCTCTACGCGTCCTGGGTGTTGGCCACGACCGGCCTCATCGCGTCGCTGGTTTTCCTGCCGCCGTTCGCCCATGCCGCCGGCGTCAGTCCGGTGGCGGCGTCGGCGCTGGTCTCGATCATCGGCGGCATGAGCATCCTGGGGCGAGGCGGGATCGGCTACATCGCCCGGCAGATGAGCCTGATCAGGCTATACAAACTCTCGGTTCTGGTGATGGCGGCAAGCTATCTGTTGTGGCTGCCGTTCACCGGCTACGGCTGGCTGGTGGCCTTCGCCACGACACTCGGGCTTGGCTACGGAGTACGGATAGCAATGACGCCCGTGGTGCTGATCGAATTCTTCGGCGTCGGCAATCTCGGCGCGGTGCTCGGCGCGTTCTTCACCGCGTCCGCCATTTCCGCAGTGTGCGGTCCGTTGGTGGCCGGGCTGATCATCGACCAGACCGGCAGCTATCAATGGGGTGTCGCATTCGCGCTGGCGATGGGGACGCTAGGATTTGCCGCAGTGGCGCCGCTGCGCCCTCGTGCACAGTGATCTCGCGAATGCACCCAGGCTAAGGCCGGACGATCGTCCAGCCGGCCTCGTTGAGCTCCATCAGCTCGACCACGCCCGCCGGCACGATCTTGGTGCCGGAGACCAGCGGGATATCCGACGGCTTCTTGCCTTCTTTCTTTGCCGCGCCCTCGATCGAGTTGTTGCAGGCCTCGAAGGTGATGTTGGGTACATCCTTCGAGATCGACTTCAGCCGCTCGAGCACCGGCGACTTGTCGGCCCGCAGCATGTTGAGGCCACCGCTATAGGCCACGACCTTGACCTCGAGCGTCTCGCCCTTCTCCGAATAGTAGCGCGCGGCGTTGGTCGCGTTGCCGAGCACGGTGTTCATCTTGTCGGGCGAGTCGTCGCTGATCTGCAACGCCAGGCGATGGACCTTGTCGCCGGCCATGGCCGGGAAGGCTGCGAACAGCAGCAGGCTTGCGAGCAGGAAGCGTCGAGCAGTCATGTCTGGTCCTCCTTCAACCGGGCAGGTATCCCGCGTCGTCGGCCACCACCACCTTGACCCGGCGATTGGGCTGCAGCCGCACCGTCTGGATGCGCTGGATGTGCCTGGCCACCACATCGTACACCGGGGGGCCCTCGGTGCCCTCGTTGATCGACGCCCAGCCGCTCACGACGTACTTCTTGGCCGCGTCGATCTTTTGGCCGGTCTTGAGGAGCGTCATGTCGGAAATGCGCTGGCCGACCGGCTTGTCCACGGCGATGGTATAGGCAAGGCCGCCCGCGCGCACCATGTCGCCGCCCTGCTGGTAGTAGGGATCGGGGTTGAACAGGTTGTCGGCCACGTCCTCCAGCACCTGCTTCAGGTACGCGCCGGTCATCTCGGTGCGATAGGCGGCGGGATAGGTGATGGCGGTCTGGTTGAAGAGGCCGTCGCCGGTGATGTCCTGGTCGGGCAGCAGGGTCGAACCCCAGCGGAAGCCGGGCGATAGCGCGATCTCGGCGTCGCGCTCGGCGAGCAGGGCCTGGCAGATCAGATCGTCGAACGTGCCGTTGAAGTTGCCGCGGCGGTAGAGCAGCGCCTCGGTGCGGCCGAGCACCTTGTCGAGCTTGTCGCCGTACGGCTCGCGCGCCTCGTAGACCAGCGCGGTCAGGTCGGGATCGGGATCGATGATCTCCGACAGCACGGGGATCAGCCGGAACTCGTAGTTCCGGATGCGCCGGTCGCGCACTTCGAGATCGAGCCGCGCCAGGAACTTGCCGTGGCTGCCGGCAGCGACCAGCAGCGTATCGCCGACCTTGACCGGCATCGGCAGCGCATCGTGCGTATGACCGGTCAGGATGACGTCGATGCCCTTCACGCGGCTCGCCAGCTTGCGGTCGACGTCGAAGCCGTTGTGGCTCAGCAGCACGACCAGGTCGACCTTGTCGTTGCGCAGCTTCTCGACGTTGGCCGCGATCCTGTCCTCGTCGATGCCGAATTCCCAGTCGGGGACCAGGTAGCGCGGGTTGGCGATCGGCGTGTAGGGAAAGGCCTGGCCGATCACGCCGATGCTGAGGCCGCCGCGCTGGAATACCGCCGACGGCTGGAACACCGGATCGCCCCAGGTCGCATCCTTTACGTTGCCGGCGAGGAAGGGGAACTCGAGCTGCTTGATCAGTTCCTGCACGCGCTGCTGGCCGTAGGTGAACTCCCAGTGCCCGGTCATGGCGTCGGGCTTGAGCGCATTGATGATCTTCACCATGTCCGCGCCCCTGGTCTGCAGCGCGCTGTAGCTGCCCTGCCAGGTATCGCCGCCGTCGAGCAGCAGCACCTTGTCGTTCCCGCGCTCGGCGCGGATCGCCTTGATCAGGGTCGAGAGCCGGTCCAGCCCGCCCAGCCGCCCGTAGGTCCGCGCGAGATCCTCGAAGTCGGCGCAGGCGAGCGCATAGGCACCGACGCTGTTGCGGCCGACCTTGTAGGCGGCCAGCAGCTTCTCGCCGACGATGTGCGGCGGCAGGCCGCGATCCGCCCCGACACCGATATTGGCCGACGGCTCGCGGAAATAGATCGGCACGATCTGGGCATGCAGGTCGGTGAAGTTGAGCAGCGTGACCTGGCCGGTCGCCTTGAAGGCGAGCAGATCCTCTTGCGTCGGCTCGCGCCGCTGCGCGAACGCATCGCCGCCCAGGGCCGCGACCGCGGCCGCGACCTGCAGCAATCCGCGGCGGCCAAGGCTCATCGACTGTCACCCCGAGCGGAGCGAAGCGTAGTCGAGGGGTCTTTTTTCATCGCGGTGAGCCTTCGAAATACGAAAAGTTCCCTCGACTCGCGCGTAGCTTGCCCCGAGGCACCCGAGGGGGCCTCGGTCGGGATGACGTGGCTATGCCACGTCAATCTTGCTCTCGGCCGTCCAGCTCTGCTTGTTGTCGTCGGTCCAGGTGAACTTGAGCGTGCCGGACTCCTCGACCTTCAGGAAGAAGGCCATGTAGGGATTGGCCGCCACCGCGGGCTCGAGCTTGGCGTTGAGCACCGGCTTGTCGTTGTAGGTCACGACCAGCGAATTCACGATCAGCCGCGGCACTATCTTGCCGTCGGTGTCCTTTCTCTGCCCGGTCTCCATCGGATGGGTGATCAGCGTCTTGATCTCGACCACCTCGCCCTTCTTGGCGGAGCCCGGAACGCGCAGGCGCGGCTTGATGTCGTCAGCCATCTCTTCCTCCTCAACCGCCGCAGCCGCCGATGGTGACCTTGACCTCGCGGCTCGCCGTGTAGAGCGAACCGTCGCTCATCTCGGCCACCGCCACGATCTTCTCGGTCTGCTGCAGGCGCACGCGCAGCGCCACCTCGGCCTTGCCGCTCAGCGGCGTCAGCTCGAAAACCGCCACGCCCGGATTGGGGTTGCCGTCCGCGGCAACGTAGATCGCCTTCACGTAGGACTTCTCGCTCATCTCGCCGTCGACCGAGACGGTGAGCGGCACGGCATTGCCGTTCTCGGCGATCTCGGGCGCCTTCAGCGTCACCTTGCCGGCTTGCGGCGTGCCCTTGGCGTGGCCGGCGAGCCATTCCTTCGCCTGGTCGACGGTCGCGAAGGCGTTGCGCGCCACCAAGGCGCCAGCCATCGCCATCATCGCGGTTCGTCGTGTCAGTCTCGAGCCAATCATCGCATCCCCTAGTGCCGGATATTCGGCGCCATCAGCTTCTGCCCTTCGTTCATCTTTCGCAGATAAAGTTCGAGGTCGCCATACTCTACCGCATCTGGCGGCAGCTCGTTGGCGCGCACCTGGACGTTGCACCACTGGAAGCGCTTGCGGATATCCCAGATCTCGTTGCGGCTGGTGCGCCACAGCGGGAAATGGTCGAACTGGCCCCTGGGCTCGCCCAGCCACTGGCCGCGGATCCATCTGTTCGCGGCCTGACCGTGGCAGTCCGTGCAGGCGAAGTCGAACTGCCCGACCTTGAGATCGGCGAGCCTCACGCCGCGCTCATAGGCTGCTTGGGCTTCAGGCGCGCTGAGATCGACCTTGATCGCCTCGCCGTTCGCCAGGCTGTGCAGGTAGACCGAGAGATCGGTGTTCTCCCTGGATTGCATCAGCCAGTCCTTGCCGCTGGTCGCCTTGGCATGGCGCGTGATGAATTCCTCGACGCCCAGCACCTTCTTGAGCCGCGGCTCCCACTTCGGCATCTCGACCGCCCAGTGCTTGAAGGTCCGCTCCGGCGTCGCGTGGCACGAGACGCAAGCCTGCATGAACAGATCGGTGCCGGCGCCGATGTGATCCACGGCTGGATTGACGAAGGGATCGAGCGCGTCGCGATCCTCGACCGGTCTCGGCCGCTGCGCCGGATCGTCGAGCGGGTTGGCGAATTTCGCCGGTGTCTTCAGGGTCTTGAGAAAGGCGACGATGTCCTTGATCTCCGCCTCGCTGTAGAAGCCGTGCTTGCCCCATGGCGGCATCACCGACTTCGGATTGTAGACCCGCGCATCGTAGACGTAGTTGAACAGCCACTGGTCGGTGCGGCCGGCCTTGCCGATCTCCGACAGGTCCGGGCCGACATTGCCGGGCGCCTCCAGCGTCTTGGGGCCCATCACGTGACACGCCAAGCACCCGCCGCCGCGATTGCGGTCGAAGGCGAGCTTCCGGCCCTTGTCGGGATCGCCGGACACGTCCCTGATGACGATCTCGGGCCCGTGCGGCGGGGTCACGTTCGGCTTGGCCAGCGTGTTGTAGTTGTCCCAGTGTGTCTTGTTCCAGTCGCGGTACCGTTGCCAGGGCGAGGGCGCGGCCGAACCTTCGAGCGAGAGAGGCGCCTGCGCCCAAGCCGGTACCGCCAGCATCACAAATGCGAGAGCGAGAAGCCGCATCTACTGCGTCGCCTTCTTGAGGAAGGCGATCATGTCCTGCTGCTGCTGCTCCTGGCGCAGGCCAATATAGGTCATCTTGGTGCCCGGGACCTTCCCCTTGGGATCCTTGAGGTATTCGGCGAGGTTCTTTTCATCCCACGTGATGCCGGATTTCTTCATGGTGTCGGAATACTGATACTGAGCACTGCCGGCTTTGCGGCCGAACAGGCCATGCAGGTTGGGACCGACCAGATTGTGCCCACCCTGCTCGAGCGTATGGCAGGCCTTGCACTGCTGGTTGAACAGCCGTTCACCGCGCGCCTCATCGCCTTCGGCGAGCGCGCCGCCCGCAGTCAGCACGAGGGCAACTGTGGCGGCCACCGCTAGCGTTGCATTCATATCTCAGTTCCTACGCAGTGGACGGAGGGAGATTGCTGACGTTTCGCCTTTATTCAAGTGATAGATTGTCCGCCATGCGCAAGTTCCTTCGCCTGGCTCCTTTGCTGCTGCTCGCCCTCGTGCCCGGCATGGCGATGGCCGAACCGGTGCAGATCAAGCCCAGCCTGACCCGCCTGAACGCCAACCTCGAATTGCCCGAAGGCAAGACGGTGGGCGACGGCGTGGTCGTGCTCGTTCACGGCACGCTCTCCTGGTATGGCCAGGAGACGATCGCGGTGCTGCAGAAGAACCTCAAGGCGCACGGCATCGGCTCGCTCGCGATCACCCTCTCGCTGGGGGTCGACGACCGCCAGCGCGCGCGCCGCTGCGATGTCGTTCACGACTACGCGCTTGCCGGTGCGCGCCGCGAGATCGGTCTGTGGCTGGAGTGGCTGGGCAGCCAGCGTCCGAGCCATGTCGACCTGCTCGGCTTCTCGCGCGGCGGTGCGCAGGTCGCGGCGATCGCGCCCGAGCTGCCCCATGTGCGCCGCATCGTGCTGCTGGCGCCTGCTTTCGCCACCGCGCTCGAGCAGGCCGACATCTACCAGCGTGCGTTCGGCCATCCGCTGCAGCCCGAGATCGCCGAGGCGCGCAAGAACCCGTTGCAGACGCGCACCGTCGACTTCCTGACCTGCAAGCAGGCGCCGGTGCTGAACGCGACCTTCCTCGACGGCTATGCCGAGTTGCCGCCACGGCTGGCCGCGCGAACCGGCAAGCCCACGCTGGTGATCATCGCGGGCAACGATGAAGTCGTGCCCGACCTGGCGAGGAAGCTGCCGTCCGACGTGAAGCGGGTGGTGATCGACGGCGCCAGCCACTTCTTCCTCGATCTCTACGGGGACGAAGCGGCCGACGTGACCGCCAAGTTCCTGCAGAGTGATCAGGCGATGGCGAAGTAGGGCAAGGTCACGTCCTTCGACACCGGCTCGAACTGCAGCGTCACCGGCTGGCCGATCTTCAGCTGCGACGCGTCGACTCCGCGCAGCGGCGCATTGATGCGCACGCCTGCCTCCATGTCGACCAGTGCCACGATGTAGGGTGCCTGCGCCTTGAAGAAGAAATTGAACGGGTGATGGCACACCGTCCAGGTGTGCAGCTTGCCGGTGAGCGGTGCGGCCTTGAACTCGCTCTCCATCGAGAAGCAGTCCGGGCAGACAGGGCGCGGATAGTGCCGCACCTTTCCGCAGCTCGCACAGTGCTGAAGCATCAACTTGCCGTCGCGCAGGCCGTCCCAATAAGGCTGGCTCTCGCGCGTCGGCGTCGGCATCGGCCGCTCCGGAACAGGGGCGGGCTGCAGTCCGGGTGCTGTGCTCATGCGGCCCTCCGCAGGATGGCGAGCGAGCCGTCGCCCATGTCGCCGTAGCCGGTCACGAGGCCCACCTCCGCGTCCTTGACCTGCGCCTTGCCGGCCTCGCGGCGCAGCTGGCGCGTCAGCTCGATCACGTGGTTGAGGCCGACGACGTGGCCCTGGCTCAGCAGACCGCCATGGGTGTTGATCGGCAGATCTCCGCCGAGACCGATACGGCCGTCCATCACGAACGGCCCGCCCTCGCCGGTCCTGCAGAAGCCCAGGATCTCGAGCTGCCGCAGCACGGTGAAGGTGAAGCAGTCGTAGATCTCGGCAACGTCGATATCCTTCGGCCCGACGCCCGCCATGGCGTAGCCCCGCTTGGCCGCCTTGCTGAGGCCGAAGTCGAGCAGGTCCGGCCGTTGCGCGATCGAGGCCGGCGATTCGGGATGGCCCTCGGCCACGCCCATGATCGTGACCAGCGGCTTCTTCAGGTCCTTCGCACGGTCAGCGGCGCTGATGATGATCGCGGCCCCACCGTCGCTCTCCAGGCTGCAATCGAACAGCCGGAACGGATCGGAGATCATCCGCGAGGCGTGGTGCTCCTCCACCGTCAGCGGCTTGTTCATCACGACATTGCCGTTGAGGATCGCGTGCTGGCGCGTCGTCACCGCGATCTCGGCGAAATGCCGCGCCGTCGTGCCGTAGAGCTCCATGTGGCGCCGCGCGCCCTGGGCATAGAGCTGCGCCGGCGCGAACAGGCCGATCGGTGCCTCGAACTCGGCGGCCAGGGCAAATTGCGGGAACTGCTGCAGGCGCGTCGACACGCGTGCGCCGGAATAACCGGTCCGGCCGACCGATATGAGAACGTTCTTGCAGACGCCCGTCGCCACTGCCATGGCCGCGCTCTGCATCGCCGCGACGCAGGTCGCGCCGCCCATCGGCACGAACAGCGACAGCGTGAGGTCGGGCAGGCCAAGGTTGGCGATGAAATCCTCGGCGATGCCGCCGCCGGGAAAATACGGAACGACGCCGTCGATGTCCGCGGGCTTCAGCCCTGCATCCTCGATCGCCTTCAGGCTCGCCTCGAGCTGCAGCGCCAAGCCGCTTTTGGTCGTGCCGCGGGTGTAGGCGGTCTCGCCGATGCCGCTGACGGCAGCCTTTTCGCGAAGCGCATGCGCCATCGTGTTTCCTCCGCCTTGGACTATAAATGCCGAACGGTGTGGTGCAACATGCGCGCCGACAGGGGAACACCTCCGATGGATTTCGAGACAGTCCTGCGCAATGTGCGCCTGGCCGACGCCAGGCCGGACGAGCCCACGACCGACATCGGCGTGAAGGACGGCCGCATCGCTGCCATCGCACCGCGGCTCGGCAATGCGAAGGAAGAGGTTCAGGGCCATGGCCGGCTGGTCTGCTCGGGCTTCGTCGAGACGCACATCCATCTCGACAAGTCGTGCATCCTCGGCCGCTGCGAGCACACGACCAAGCGCAGCCCGCACCTCGCGATGGAGCGCGTGTCGGCGGTGAAGCACACCATGACCGTCGAGGACGTGATCGAGCGCGCGTCAGGCACGATCGAGAAATGCATCGGCCACGGCGCCACCCGCATGCGGACCCATGCGGAGGTCGATCCCAAGATCGGCCTGCGTGGCTTCGAGGGCGTGAAGGCGCTGATCGACAAGTACAAGTGGGCGATCGACCTCGAGATCTGCGTCATGCCGCAGGAGGGCCTGACCAACAATCCCGGTACGGACGAGCTGATGGTCGCCGCCTTGAAGAACGGCGCCACGGTGGTCGGCGCTGCGCCGAGCTACGACAGCGACAGCTCCGCGCAGATCCGCCGCATCTTCGAGATGGCGCGCGAGTTCGACGTCGATATCGACATGCATGTCGACAGCGGCCCCACGGCCGAGCATCTCGACACGCTGCTCGTGTGCGACCTCGCCGAGAAATACAAGTGGGGCGGCCGCGTCGCCGTCGGCCATGTCGGCAAGCTCTCGACCATGCCGCTCAAGGACCTCGACAAGGTGGCCAAGCGCATGGCCGATGCCGGCGTTGCCGCGACGGTGCTGACAGCGACCGACCTCTATCTCGGCGGTCGCCACACGGACCATAACGTGCCGCGCAACGTGGTCGACCTGAATTATCTCACCGAACGCGGCGTCACCTGCTCGATCGCGTCCAACAACATCCTCAATCCGTTCACGCCGTTCGGCGACGGCCAGCTGCTGCGCCAGGTCAACATGCACGGCATCGTCACCCAGCGCGGCAACGACGACGAGGTGAAGGCGCTGTGGGACATGACGACGTCATCGGCCGCACGCCTGATGCGCAAGGACGATTACGGCATCGCCGTCGGCAATCCGGCCGATCTCGTCGTGCTCGACGCACCCGATTCCATCACCGCGCTGCGCACCGTGGCGCCGGTGCTGGCCGCCTACAAGCGCGGCCGCCGCACCGTCACGCGCGACCCCGTGCGCCTGCACAAACCCTGATCGACCCAAGAGAGGAATGATGTCCAACCAAGAGCTGCTGGCGCTGCCGTCAGTGGAAATGCGCCGCCGCATCGGCACCAAGGAAATCTCGCCGGTCGAATTGCTCGAAGCCTGCCTGCAGCAGATCAAGGCGATCAACCCCGCGGTCAATGCCATGACGGCGATGTGCGTGGAGCGCGCACGCAAGGAAGCGAAGGCCGCCGAGACGGCGGTGCGCCGTGGCGAGGACCTGCCACTGCTGCACGGCCTGCCGACCGGGATCAAGGATCTCGAGGAGACCGAGGATCTCCTCACCACCTACGGCTCGCCGCTTTATCGCGACTATGTACCATCACATGACAACGTCATGGTCGGCCGCGTCCGCGCCGCCGGCGCTGTCGTGGTCGGCAAGACGAATGTCCCGGAGTTCGGTGCGGGCTCCAACAGCCGCAACCCGGTGTGGGGCGCGACGGGCAACCCGTTCAATCCGACCCTCAATGCCGGCGGCTCGTCGGGCGGCTCGGCGGCGGCGCTGGCCACCGACATGCTGCCGGTCTGCACCGGCTCGGACACCGGCGGCTCGTTGCGCAATCCGGCGGCGTTCTGCGGCGTCGTCGGTTTCCGCCCGTCGCCCGGCATGGTCGCGGTCGAGCGCCGCGCGATGGGTTGGACGCCGATCTCCGTGTTGGGCCCGATGGGCCGCTCGGTCGCCGATGTCTGCCTGCTCTACGCCACGCAGATCGGCCAGCACGACATGGATCCTTTGTCCTTCCCGCTCGAGGCCGACGCCTATGCCGAGCCCTGGCCGGTCGATCTCGGCAGTCTCAAGGTGGCCTACACCGAGGATTTCGGCGGGGCGCCGGTCGAGAAGGGCATCCGCCAAACCTTCCGCGAGAAGGTCAAGGCAATGAAGCACCTGTTCCGCCGCTTCGACAAGGTCGAGGTCGACTATGGCGGCGCCGACCGGTGCTTCGACGTGATCCGCGCCGTGAGCTTCCTGTCGCGCTACCAGGACGCCTACACCAACAATCGCAAGATGCTCGGGCCGAACATCATCGCCAACTACGAGCTCGGGTCGAAGCTGACCTTGGCCGACTTCGCCTGGGCGCATGGCGAGCAGACGCGCATCTTCCGCGCCTTCCAGCAGATCTACCGCGACTACGACCTGGTCATCGGCCCGACGGTCGGCTTCACGCCGTTCCCGTGGAAGCAGCTCTACATCGACGAGATGAACGGCAAGAAGCTTGGTACCTACTATCACTGGATGGCGACCAAGTACTTCGTGACCTTGACCTCGAATCCGGCGGTGTCGCTGCCGTGCGGCCTCGACCACAAGAAGATGCCGTTCGGCCTGCAGGTGATCGGCCGCTTCCGCGGCGACGGCGAGGTACTGGGCGCCGCCCACGCCATGGAGCAAGCCTTCAAGACGATCCCCGGCCTCGCCCGCCCGCTGCCCAACCTGAACAAGTTGCGCAAACCGGTGCCGGCGCTGAAGTCGATCGTGACCCATCCGCCCAAGCTGAACGCCAAGCCGAGCAAGGGGCCCGCACCGGGCGCGCTGTGAACGCCGTAGCGCTCACGGTGAAGTGAGGCGCGGCGCCATTTTCGCCACACCGGCGCCGCCGCCTGCCTTAGTCGATTGCGTACCCGCTGAAGTGGGAAGGACCCAGAGGGCCGCCCGTCAGGAGGAACGATGCGCAACATGAAATGGCTGACCGCCGCGATTCTCGCGATTCCGGCCGCCGGCTGCGTCCAATCGATGGACCAGAGCTACGGCTACAGCGACGGCTATTACTCGAACGGCTACGCGAATAGCGGCTACTATAGCAGCCCCGGCTACTATGCGACGCCGAGCGTCAGCAATTACTACTACACGCCGGCGCCGACCGTCGTGACCCAGACACGCTACGTGCCAGTACCAACACCAGTACCGGTGCCGACGCGCCAAGTCGACCGCGACGACCATCGCTGGTGGGGCCATCGCGACAGCCCCCAGCCGCAACAGCCGCCGCCGCACGTCGACCGGCCGCACGGCCCGCCGCCGCAGGCGAGCAATCCGCAGCCGAACAACAACGGCGGCAACACCAACCGTCACAACGGAAACTGGCGTGACCGCAACGGCGACGGCCAACCCGACCGCCGCAGCTGATCTGATCTGATTTCGATCAAGGACCGCACGGGCGCTCTCTGGTAAAATGGGCGTCCGATGCGGTTGCTCGTCGCGTTGCTCCTGTGCGTCGTGGGTTTGTCGCAATCGACCCTGCAGACCGGCGCGCCCCGCTCCCCTCTTCCTCACGACGCCTATATCTGGCAGCGCGTCTGGACGCCGCCGGTGATCGCCGCCGCGCAACGGTCCGCCGACCTCGTGCGATCCTGGCGTGTGCTGGTCGCCGAGGCCGACGGCGCCGGGCGCTGGATCAAGGTCAACGTTCCATGGGACGTGCTGCGGGAGACAGGCCGCCCGGTCGTCGCCGTCGTCCGCATCGATGGCCGCCTGGATGATGCGCGCGTGTCACCGCTGCTCGACAAGATCCCGACCATCCTCACCAGCACACCCGTATCCGCTGTCGAGATCGACTACGACTGCTCAACCTCCAAGCTCGTCGCCTATGCCGGCTTCCTGGAGGCGCTGAGGGCGCGACTGCCCCCAAGCCTCAGGCTTTCGATCACCGCGCTCCCGACCTGGATGAATTCACCGGCATTGGAGCGCCTTGCCCCGAATCTCGACGAGCTGGTGCTGCAGGTCCATGCCGTGGACGATCCCCATCGCGGCCTGTTCGATCCGGCCCAGGCCGCGCGCTGGGTGCACGCCTTCGCGCGCCGCATCCCGCGGCCGATCCGGGTCGCCCTGCCGGCCTACGACGTACGCGTGACTTGGCGACACGACGGCCGCCTCGCCAGCGTCGAGGGCGAGCGGCCACTGTTGACGGGCGATGCGCCGGGCGAAACGCTGCGGACTTCGCCGCAGGCCGTCCTCGCCTTCCTGCACGCCTTGCAGCGCGATGCGCCCGACAGCCTAACCGGCATCGTCTGGTTCCGGCTGCCGACCGACAGCGACCGTCATGCCTGGAGTCCCGAGACCTGGCGCAGGGTCATCACCAACTGGCTGCCGCCGGCAGCCCTCAGCGCCACACTTGTTGCCGCCGGCAGCCCCGGTCTCTGGACCGTGACCCTCTCCAATGAGGGCAGCGTGGATGCCGCAGCGCCGCGGCGGGTGCGCCTCGATCCCAGCTGCACCCTGGCCGACGGCGCCAATGGCTTTCGGCTGGTCGATGGCGCACCCCTGTCACTGCAGAGCGCAGGCGGACGCCTGCGCGCGCATGAAAGCCGCATCGTCGGTTGGGCCCGCTGTACCGAGCCGCAGAGGCATCTCGATGTCGCTTCGTAAAATCACTGTTGTCGCCCTGGTCGCGGCCGCCGGCATCGGCGGCGCGCTCGCCTGCGGGCCCGACTTCCCCTGGCAGCTGCTGGACGACCGCTCGGCCACCCTGCTCGACGCGCCGGCCGGGCTGAGCTTCATCGGCCAGCTCCGGAACCTCGTGTCGCCGCCGCAGGGCGCGCTCAAGGTGGTCGAGCATGACGACGATGACGATCGCAAGCTCGAACCCTTCAAGGTCGAGCAAGACGAAACGGCATCGGACGTGTGGCGTACGCTGGTCGAGCGGCCTTTGTCGGAGAAGGACTATTCGGCGAAGCTGAACGCCGCGCGGCGCGCCCGGACAGCGGAGCAGGCCCTCGCCGCCGGCGAAGGCCTTCCCGCCGCGGTGATCGAGTACATCGCTGGGGCGGTCGCTTTCAACAACGGCGAGGCCAAGACCGCCCTGCGTCATTTCAAAGCGATCGATGCCTTGCCCGCCAATCAGCGGCGCGTGCGCGAGGTCGCTGCCGCCTACATGCAAGGCCGTACCTATCGATTGCTCAAGACTCTCGGTCCAGCGCGCGCCGCCTTCCAGGCCACGCGCGAGCGCGCCCTGGCCGGTGCGCCCGATCCGATGGGGCTCGGCGTCGCAAGCCTCGGCGACGAGGCGCGCCTCGACCTGCTGGCGTCCGGCCTGGTGGTCGTCGACGGATTCACGCCGTCCGATGAGGACCGGGCGGATGCTGGCGCGCTGATCGCCCGCGCCGTGCGACTCTACGCCGAGCAGGCGGCGCGCGGGTCGGCGATGGCGCGGTTATCGTTGCGGGAAACGGCGTCGTTGCTGGCCGACAACGAGACGCTCTTGCGCAAGGCAATCGGCGACGCGACGGTACGCCAGCTGCTGGTCGCCTACTGCATCGCCAACGACAGCCAGTCCGACTTCGACGATGCGATCAACGGATCGCGCGACGAGGCCTCGACCAGCGTGATCGAAGCGTTGCTGGCGCTGCCGCGACCGGCCGCCGGCGACGACGTCGACCGGCTCGCGATGCTGGCCTACCAGACCGGCCGCTACGAGGCGGCCGAGAAGCTGACGGCCAGCACCGATCGCGCGCTCGGTCTCTGGGTACGGGCCAAGCTCGGACTTCGGCGCGGCGATCGCGCAGCAGCGATCTCCGACCTGACCGCGGCCGTGAAGGCCACGACCGCCCAGATGGACCAACCGGCGCGCGTCCGGCTCCAGGGCGAGCTCGCCGTCGCCAAGCTCAGCGACGGCAAGTTCCGCGAATCGATGCAGTTCCTGTTCCCGCTGGCCACGACCTACTGGGGCGACGTTGCCTATGTCGCCGAGCGCGTGCTGACGGTCGACGAGCTCAAGACCTTCATCGACGGGTTGCCGGCCGACGGCAAGCCCGTCGCCGCCGATGCGCAGGACAGCTGGCTGTTCGGCACGGACCAGAACGCGACCGGAAGGCTGCGCGAGCTGCTGGGGCGACGGCTGATGCGCGAAGGCCGACTGGCGGAGGCCCAGCCCTACTTCGCGGCGCCGATCAAGGACGCGCCGGACGAACGGGCGCTGGCGGCGGACTACCGTGCCGCAGTCGAGGCGGCGCAGCCGACCTGGCGCTGGCGCAACGTCTCGCGCGCCGAGGCGCTGTTCAAGATCGCCACCCTCACGCGCACGCAGGGCATGGAGCTGATGGGCGCCGAGGGGCCGCCGGATTTCGCGGCGCTCGATGGCAGCTTTAGTTTCGGCGTCGGCCAGCCCGGTCCGTGGGGTCAGCAGGACAAGAAATCCGACGGCTGGCGCAAGTTCGTCGACCCGGCGGAGATCGAGCGAGTCGCCGCCAGCGCGCCAAAGCCCGACATCCGCTTCCACTATCGCGCCGTCGCTGCCGATCGTGCGCTCGAGGCGGCAGCACTGCTGCCGCATGCGTCGCAGGCCTACGCCGCCACCCTGTGCTGGGGCGCCCGCTATGCCAAGGATGTCGGCGACGACAAGCGCGCCTGGAGCATCTACAAGCTCTACGTCGCGACCGGGCCGTATCAGCCCTGGGCAAAGACCTTCGGCAGCAAGTGCCCGGATCCGGACTTCGAGGGGGCGCGACACTACTGGCCGAAGCGGATCCTGCAGGAAGCGCGGCGCCATCCAGCGCTGGCCGCCGTGGCCGGTCTCACCATCATCCTCCTGATCGCCGGCTCGGTCGTCGCAATCCGACGGCGACAGACCTCTTGACCTGGGGCGCGCCACTCTTGCCGGACCGTGGGCGTCCCGCGCGCTCGTACGCGCTTGTGAAAGCGCTTTATCATGAGGCGGGCGGGACGCCCGCGGTCCGGCAAGATTACTCCGGTGCCTTGCAGGTGAAGTTCGTGGCGTCGTCCGGGCTGCCGCCGCCGTTGTAGCGCGCGACCTGCGGGTAGGGGCAGAGCGGCCGGGTGCGGACGAGCTTGCCCTGCAGCACCTGGCTGGCAGTGATGCTGTTCGGTGCCGTGCCGTTCTCGACCCAGTTGATCAGCGCCGTAAGCCCATCGAGCCGGTCGGTGCCGAGGCCCCCGCGGCAATGGAACATGCCCGGCACCATGAACAGGCGGAAGAAGTCGGTCGTGCCCGGCCCGTTCTTGGCGACCGCCTTCTCGTAATAATCGATGCCCATCAGCGGCGGCAGCGCCGTGTCGGCCCAGCCGAAATACATCAGTAGCTTGCCGCCGCGGGCGTTGAACGCCGACAGGTCGGGGTCGGTCGCGTTCAGGAGACTGCGGGCATCGGCAAACCTCGCCATGTCCTTGTCGAAGTCGAACTTCGCCGGATCGATCGTCGGGTCGGGCTTGGGCGAACCCCAGTAGCGCACGAAGCTCTCGCCATATGCATGCTGGAACGATTTCTGGCCTGCAGGAGGCGTCAGCCACCGGTCCCAACCGCTGGTCATGATGCCGCCGGCACTGGTGGAGAAGCCGGTCGCCTCCGAGCCGACCGGATAACCGAACAGCACCGGCTTTCCGTTCACGTGCAGCCCGTCGTGGATCTTCTTCACCGCTTCGGCCTGCGCCTTGGTGAGGCAATCGTCGCCGTCCTGGCCGGCGACGCATTGCTTGACGTCGCGCGTGGGATCGAAGTCGCACTTGCGGGGGTCGTCGATCAGGCCGTCCTTCAGCCCGTCCTTGGCGTCGCACCGCGCGTACGTGGCGTCGGCGACCAGCTTCAGCTTGGCGAGCGACACCGGCGTCTCGGTGAGCACCAGCCCGTTCCACAGGCTCTGCGTCACCGTGTCGACGAAGTTCAGGACAGGTGCGCCGGCGACGATGCCGTCGAAGTCCTCCGGAAAGCGCTGGGCACTGATCAGGCCCTGGCGGCCGCCGGTCGAGCAGCCGTCCCAGTAGGAGTAGGCCGGCGCACGGCCGTAATAGGCGGCGACGATCTTCTTGCCCTCGCCGACCGTCATGTGCACGGCGCGGAAGGCGTAGTCGACGCGCTTGGCATAGTCGGCGGCGAAGGTGGCGAGCGGCTCGTTGACCGCGTCGTGGCCAGTGTTGGTCTGGACCGTCGCGAAGCCCTGCTTCAGGGCATTGGCGCGGTACATCGGCCGCGGGCCGAACTCCGGCGATTCGCCCGCGAAGCCGCCATTGCCATGCATGTAGAAGCGCCGGTTCCAGCGGGCCGGCAGGTTCAGCTCGAACCTCACCTCGGGGGCGATCAGGCCCTCGATCCGGCAATGCTCCGGCACGCCGTCGGCGGCGGGAATGGTCCGCGCCGACAGGACCGTCATCGATGCCCAAGACAAGCGCGCCACGCCGGCGCAGCTCATCACCGGCTTCGCTAGCGCCAGGCTGTAGTGGACCGCCGACCGGTCGGCGTCGATGAAGCTGTAGCCGTTCTGTGCCGCCGCGACTCCCGGGATTGTCAGCGCGAGCGCGGCGATGAGACCTTTCGTTCCGCCCATGGTTTCTCCCCCTCCGATTTCCGTTTCTTGAGCTCGGCATTGTGCTCGCCGAGCGTCGGCGCCGCGCGCCGCAGGCCGCCGGGCGTCGCCGACAGCTTGACCGGCACGCCGAGCGTCTTCTGCTTGCCGGCCTTGGCGTGAACTACCTCGCCCACCATGCCGCGCGCCAGGATCTGCGGATCGGCGAACACCTCGTCGTGATACATCACCGGCCCCGCCGGGATACCTTCGGCCTCGAAGGCGGAAAGCCACTCCGCATTGGTTTTCTTGATGAGCTCGGCCTGCAGGATAGCGACGATCTCGGCGTTGTTCTTCACCCGCAGCGCGTTGGCCTTGAAGCGTGGATCGTCGACCAGCTCGGGCTTGCCGATCATCGCGCAGACCTTGGCGAAGAAGTTCTGCTGCGCCGCGCCTATGGTGATCCAGCCGTCCTTGGTCTGGAACACCTGATAGGGCGACGATCCGCGATGGCCCTGGCCGAGCTTCTCCGGCCGCACGCCGGTCGCAAAGTAGTTCGCGGCTTCGTACACGCCGAGCGACACCGTGGCCTCGAGCAGCGAGGTCTCGACCCACTGGCCCTCGCCCGTCTTGTGCCGCGCCTGCAGTGCCGACAGCACGCCGATGGTGAGATAAAGACCCGCGCCGACGTCGGAGATGGCGAGCGGGATACGGTACGGCGGACCGTCCTTCGGGCCGGTCACGGACATCAAGCCCGACATCGCCTGGATCACCAGATCGAAGCCGCCGCGCTTGGCGTAAGGGCCCGTCTGCCCGAAGCCCGAGATCGAGCCCAGGATCAATCGCGGATTGCGCGCGTGCAGCGCCTTCCAGCCGATGCCGAGCTTGTCGAGCACCCCGGGACGGAAGTTCTCCAGCACCACGTCGGCGTCGTCGACCAGGTCCCAGAAGATCTCGAGATCGGCCGGCGCCTTGAGGTCGAGGGTGATGCCGCGCTTGTTGCGGTTCCACAGCATGAAGGGCGCGCCCTCGCCCTCGACGAATGGCGGAGCACCGCGGATGGAATCGCCCTGGGGGCTTTCGATCTTGATCACGTCGGCGCCCATGTCGGCGAGCTGCATGCCGCAGAACGGACCCGACAAATGCGTCGTCAGATCGAGGACCACCAGGCCTTCGAGCGCCATCATGACATCTACTCTCCCAGAAGCCTCTTGAGCTCGGCCATCGTCTTCAGCCACTTCGTGACGCCCACCTGGTTGGACACGATGCGGCCGTCCTCGACGATCAGGAAGCGCGGCGTGCCCCACTTGCCCGGCACCTGCGCCAGCACTGGTCGCAGCGCCTCGGGCCAGTGTCGCTGCTGATAGGCCTCCTTCAGATGCGGCGGCTCGACCTCGACCCAGGCGACCTGCCGGTACTCCGGTGAGGCCAGCCAGCTCTCCTTGTAGCTCGCGATCCAATGCCGGCACGGCGGGCAGTCCTGGCCGCCAATGTAGATAACCTGCAGACGGCTGATCGCACGCGCCCTGCTACCGGCCGCCGAAGCGACTAGGCTCGCAAAAAGGAACGCGCGGCGATTCATGTGGGGTAATCTAGGCCCGCATGCCGGCCGCTTCAAAACCCTCTCTCGTCACCCTCGATGACTTCTTCCGGTTCGCGATGCGGCGCTTCAAGGCGGCGCGCCTCGCCTATGGCCACGGCACGACCAATGCGGTCGACGAGGCGGCCTTCATGATGCTGGAGGCATTGCGCCTGCCGATCCATACGATCGACCCATGGCTCGACCTCAAGCCGACCGCCGCCGAACGCGCGAAGTTGCTGACCCTGATCGAGGCGCGCGTGAGCCTGCGCATGCCCGCGCCCTATCTGCTGGGCGCAGCCTATATGCGCGGCGTGCGCTTCCACGTCGACCGACGCGCACTGATTCCGCGCTCCTTCATCGGCGATCTTCTGTTCGACGGCGCGTTGCCAATCGATCCGCGCAAGGTGCGGCGCGTGCTCGATCTCTGCACCGGCTCGGGCTCCCTCGCCATCCTCGCCGCCCTCATCTTCCCGCGGGCCCAAGTGGACGCCGTCGATCTGTCGCCCGGCGCGCTCGCCCTCGCTCGGCGCAACGTGGCGACGCACCGGCTGGACGACCGCGTCACGCTTCACCGTGGCGATCTCTTCCAGCCGCTCGGCAAGCAACGCTACGACCTGATCCTCACCAACCCGCCCTATGTCGACGCCCGCGGCATGGCGAAGCTGCCCCCCGAGTACCAACACGAGCCGCGGATGGCGCTGGCCGCCGGCGATGACGGATTGGACCTCGTGCGCCGCATCCTGGCCGAGGTGCCTCGGCACCTGCGGCCCGGTGGCGGGCTCCTGTGCGAGATCGGTCGCGGAAAGGCGGCGCTCGAGCGGGCCTATCCCGATACCGATTTTGTCTGGATGGATACCGAGCAAAGTTCGGGCGAAGTTTTCTGGTTATCCCCGCCCTCCCCATAGTCTCGAGGTATCATAATACCGCAGAGGAGAGGTGATTCTGGCGGGAAGAATCGCCCAAAACCCTTGTGCCATCGGGATCCGATTATTCCCACGTGGGTGGGAATGGCCGAAGGTTCAGGCCTCGTCGCCCAGGCAGATGCCGAGGGCGCGGGCGGTGCGGATCAGGGCACCCTGTGGGTCGACGGTGCGGGAGCGGCCGACCACCTTCTCCAGCGGCATGTCGATCACCGTGCGGTTCCACCAGCCAACCATGCGGTCGGCCTTGCCGGCGGCCAGCAGGTCGACCGCGCGCACGCCGAAGGCCGCAGCCAACAGGCGGTCCTCCGCGGTCGGCTGAGCGCCGCGCTGGACGTGGCCCAGCACGGTGGCGCGGGCCTCCGCGCCGGTCATCTCGGTCAGCCGACGCGCCAGCCATTCGCCGATGCTGGCATCGCCGCGCCGGTCTCCCATATGGCTGTCGCCCGCCGCCTCGGCGACCACGACCAGCGCCGAGTTGCGCCCTGTGCGGCGTAGCTGGTCGACTCGCTTGGCCACCCGGTCGAGATGCCATTCGACCTCGGGGATCAGCGCGATGTCGGCACCGCCAGCGATGCCCGCGGCGATGGCGATGTGGCCCGCGTCGCGGCCCATGACCTCCAGCACCATGACGCGGTCGTGGCTGGCCCCGGTCGGCTGCAGGCGGTCGAGCGCCTCGGTCGCGATGGCGATCGCCGTCGAGTAGCCGATCGCGCGCTCGGTGTTGAAGACGTCGTTGTCGATCGTCTTGGGGATGCCGATGAAGGGCAGGTGGGTGCCGCTGAGCAGCCGACGCAGGATCTCGAGGCTGCCGTCGCCGCCAACGCCGATCAGCCCGTCGAGATGCAGCTCGCGGAGGCCCTCGACCATCTCCGCCGAGCGGTCCTTGCGGCTGCCGTCGGCCATCGGGAAGTCGAACGGGTTGCCGCGATTGGTCGTGCCGAGGAAGGTGCCGCCCTGTCGCGCCAGCACGGCATCGAGCCGCGACGGGTCGAGCGGCTCGGCGGCGACCGGGCGATGCAGCAGGCCGTGCGTGCCGTGGCTGATGCCGACTGTCTTCCAGCCGTAACCGTGATGGGCCCGCAGCGCCACGGCCCGGATCGTGGCGTTGAGGCCGGCGCAGTCGCCGCCGCTGGTGAGGATGCCGATGCACTTGGTCATGGGAACCTCCGTGGTTAGTGTAACGCATGGCGCGTGCCGCGAAGACAGCCCCGATTTTGGAAACTGAAAGGTTGCGCCTGCGGCCGTTCAGGGCCGGCGACCTCAAGGCGCTGCATGCGCTCTATGCAGATGCGGAAAACCTCCGCTGGTGGGGCACCGATCCCAGCCCCTCGCTCGAGGAGACGCGGCGGATGCTGCGCTGGCACATCGCCTATCATCCCTTCCAGTACGTGCTGTGGGCGGTCGAGGAGAAGAAGGGCAACCGCCTCATCGGCATGATCAACTACCATCGCCGCGACAGGCGGGAGCGCCGGGTCGAGGTGGGCTGGATCATGGCCGCAGACCGCCAGGGCAAGGGCTTGATGACCGAAGCGGCGCGGGCGCTGCTCGGCTACCTGATCGACCGGCTGAAGATCCACAAGGTCGAGGCGTTGATCCGGCGCGAGAACAAGCCGTCGGCGGCTCTCGCCAAGCGGCTCGGCTTCCGCCTGGAGGGCGGCCCGATCCGCGACCGCTGGTGGGTCGGCGGCAAGTGGCATAGCGTCATGCTCTACGGCCTGGTGGCCGGCGAAGAGCAATAGGAGGAGGAGCGAAGATGCGGCCCGTGTTCGATCCCGCTTCCGTCCATCGCCTCAAGCACCGCGGCGCGGTCGATGCCGACGGCCATGTGTTGGAAGACGCGGGCCTGTGGGATCACTACATCGAAGGCAAGTACCGCGACCGTGCGCTGCGCCTGAAGCGCGACGAGAACGGGCTGGAGTATCTCGAGATTGGCGGCCGGCCCAGCAAGCGCACGCGACGCGGTTATCCCGCCACGCTCGGCCGCATGGGCCAGAAGGACCTCGAGGCCTTCACCCCGCATCCGGACAAGACCTACGCCGCCAACATGCCGTACGGCGCCTGCGATCCGACCGAGCGGCTGAAGCTGCTCGATGCCGAGGGACTTGAGGCCGCCGCGCTCTATCCGACGCTCGGCATCCTGTGGGAGTCCGAGCTGGACGATGTCGAGCTGAGCCAGGCCTACTGCCGCGCCTACAATCGCTGGATCGCCGACTTCTGCCGCAACAGTGGTGGCCGGCTGATCCCGATCGCGCACCTCTCGCTCGGCGATCCCGAGGCAGCCGCGACTGAGCTCGAGCGCGCAGTGAAGGACGGCTGCCGCGGCGCGTTCGTCGTGCCGTTCACGTGGTCGCACACGCCGCACGGCGCGCCCGCACACGATCCGGTCTACGCCAAGGCCGTCGAGCTCGACGTGCCGATCGCCATTCATCCCGCCTTCGAGCCGTTCGAGTTGCGCTCGGCGCGATTCGAGAACGGCCATCGGCTGACACTGCTCGCTTCCGTGACCGCGGGCGAAGGCGTGCGCCAGGCCTTCACCACCTTCTACGACTTCGCGACCTTCGACCGCTTCCCCAAGCTCAAGCTCGTGCTGCTGGAGTGCGGCGCGGGCTGGATCGGCTACTGGCTCGACCGGCTCGACGGCGTCGCCACCGCGACCTATCTCGGCGGCCGTGCACCCCTGAAGCTGAAGCCCAGCGACTACTTTCGCCGCCAAGTCTGGATCTCGGGAGATCCCGACGAACACACCCTGCCCGCGATGATGGCCAACTACGGCGCCGACCGCTTTTTCTGGGCCTCCGACTACCCGCATCCCGACCATACCGGGGACTACCTGCAGGCGCTGGAGGACATGGCGGACGCCATCCCGGCGCCGGCCCGCGCGGGCCTGCTGGGCGGCAACGTGCGCAGGGCGTTCGGTTTCTGATGCCCCTGCCGCGAGCCTGGACCCGCGCCACGATCGCGCCGGCCGACTGGACGGTGCCGCTTCCCGAAGCTGCCGTGCACGAACTGCTGGCCGTGCGCGACGAGTTGCGCCGTGCGCCGGTGCCCACCCTCCTGCTCGATCCGGCGGACTTCGCGCTCGACGCCTGCCGCGTCACGATGGCCGAGGTGCGGCGCGCGACAGAGGGCGGTCCGATGTTCGCCGTGGTCGACCGCCTGCCGATGGACGAGCTCACGCGTGAGGAGGCCATCGACCTATACTGGCTGCTGTCCAGCCTGCTCGCCCGCCCGGTGGCGCAGAAGCTCAACGGCCAGATGTTCTACGACGTGAGGGACACCGGGGCGAAGCTCAAGCCCGGCTCGGGCATCCGGCCGACCGTCACCAACGTCGACCTGCGCTTCCACAACGACAACTCCTACAACGAGACGCCGCCCGAGTTCGTCTGCCTGCTCTGCCTGCATCCGGCGATGCAAGGCGGCGTCAGCCAGGTGATGAGCGTCGCCACCGTGCACGACGCCCTCGAGCGGCGGCACCCCGAGCTGATGGCGCGACTGTACCGGCCCTTTTGGTACGACCGCCATGCCGAGCATCATGCCGACGAGCCCACTACCTTTGCCGCGCCGATGTTCGAGCGCGGCCGCGACGGCACGATCAAGGCGCGGCTGGCGCTGAGCGAAATCCACGCCGGCTACGAACTGCGGGGCGAGCGGCTGGACAACGAGACCGCGGCCGCGCTCGACGCCGTGCAGTCGGTGTTCGACCAGCCCGAGCTGCATGTCGAACTGGGCTTCGAAGCGGGCCAGATCCAATACGTCAACAATCGCGCGACCGGCCACGCCCGCACGGAGTTCACCGATTTCCCCGAGCCGGAACGCAAACGTCATCTCGTGCGGCTATGGCTGCGGGATGCGGGACGACGCGGCTATCGGGGCTGAAGGACCAACAATGTCGACCCTGTCTTCCCGGCCCGTGCTGCGGACCGCAGCCCTCGTGATCGGCCTCGGCCTGCTGGTGGCGTGGGCATCGCTGGAGCTGCGCATCCACACGCGGCTCGACACGATCCACAACATGTCCAACATCCTGCACGGCCGGCCGATGGAGTTCGGCGCCGACACCTCGACCATCCATCCGTTCTACAACCGGGTCATGTTCCCCAGCCTGCTGTGGACGTTCACGCACGGCGTGGGCGAGCTGAAGGAAGGCCAGTGGTACATCCTGCTGCGGCTCGCCTCCTGCATCTTCGGCCTCGGTGCCTTCGCCTTTGCCTGCGACCGCGTGCTGCGGCCCACGCAGGCGCGCCTTCAGCTCGCGGTCGCCCTGATGGCGCTGTCGATCATCGGCGCCTTCGCCTTCCCGTGGGAGGATCCGACCGACGTGATCGACCTCGGTGCCCAGGCGCTGGCCGTGGTCGCCGCGCTCGATGGCCGGCTCGCCCTCTGCCTGCTGATCGCGGTGGTCTTCGCAGCCAATCGCGAATCGGCAGCCTATGCCGGCATCAGCTGGTTCGTGCTGGCGCCGCCGCGTCCGCTGCTGAAGCGCGGCACCGAGAGCTTCGTGATCTGCGCGGCGAGCTATGCTGTGGCGATCGCGCTCCGGCTGGCGATCAGCAGGACCGGCGCCTCGAACTGGATCGCTTTGCCGCACAACATCGAATCGCTGATCCAGGCGGTCCGCACCTTCGCCATCGTCGGCTGGTTCGGCATCGAGATCGGCATGGTCCTGTTCCTGAGCGCCTGCGTCGATCTCTCGACCGATCGTGCCCGCCGGTTCGTCCTGCTGGCCCTGCTCTTCGCGGTGCCGGGTCTGCTGTTCGGCTGGGTCGAGGATGTACGCGTCTTCCTGCCCTGCGCCGTGATGATGTGCTTCGCCGTCGCCGCGCACAAAGATGCTTGACTGGCTCAATCAATCTTGAAGGCGCCCGCCGCCGTACCATCATGAGGGCATGAAAGCCCACTACGCCGCCCTGGCCCGCTACAACGCCTGGGCCAACCGCCGTCTCTACGACGCCGCCGCCGAGCTCAGCGACGAGGAGTATCGCGCCGACCGTGGCGCGTTCTTCAAGTCGATGCACGGCACGCTGAACCACCTGCTGACGGCCGACTGGGTCTGGATGCACCGCTTCACCGGCCAGGGCCCCTCGCCGGAGCGGCTGGACATGATTCACCACGAGCAGCTCGCCGACCTGCGCCGCACGCGCGAGGCGGAGGACAAGCGCATCGTCGACTACATCGACGGCCTTACCGACGCCCAGCTCAGCGGCACGATCCGTTACCGCCGCGTCTCGACACCGGAGGTGTTCGAGCAGGCGCTGGCGCCCGCCCTCGCCCATTTCTTCAACCACCAGACCCACCATCGCGGCCAAGCGCATTCGATCCTGTGCAGTTTCGGCCGGCGTGGGCTGGTGCTCGACCTGCTGATGTATCAGCGCGAGGCAGACGCAGGCCGCGCCTGAAAGTCAGGCTGTGAGGGCACTTCGGGCGATGGTGGGCGCACCAGGGCTCGAACCTGGGACCCGCTGATTAAGAGTCAGCTGCTCTACCAACTGAGCTATGCGCCCGGAACCGGGGCATCGCCGGAAGAGGCGCGGGTTTAGCAAGGCCTTTCCGGCTTGTCGATAGGTTGGATTCGGGAATTTCCGCGGCGAAAACCGCCGGGCCCGCTTACCGGACCAAGGGCAATTGGGCGTCCCGGTGGACGTTGACCCCGATAAGCAGGCCGCACGCAAACATCACCGAGACCATGGCCGTGCCGCCGTTGCTGACCAGCGGTAGGGGCACGCCGACCACCGGCAGCAGCCCCATAACCATCGAGGTGTTGATGAACACGTACAGGAACATCATCGAGGTGACGCCGAGCGCCACCAGCCGGCCGAAATGGTGCTGGCTGCGCAGCGCGATCGAGAAGCCCCACAGCAGCACCAGGGTGAACAGCGCCAGCAGCACCAGGGCGCCGATCATGCCCCACTCCTCGACGAAGGTGGTGAAGATGAAGTCGGTCTGCTTCTCCGGCAGGAAGTTCAGCGCCGACTGCGTGCCCTTCAGGAAGCCCTTGCCGAACAGCCCGCCCGAGCCGATGGCGATCTTGGACTGGGTGATGTGGTAGCCGGCGCCTAGTGGATCGCGGTCGGGATCGAGGAATGTCAGCACCCGCTTGCGCTGGTATTCGTGCATGAACGACCATGCGAACGGCAGGCAGCCGACGGCCGCGACCGCCGCGCCGAGGAACATCCAGATCCGCACGCCCGCCACGAACAGCAGCGCCGCGCCGCCCAGCAGCACCATCATCGCCGTGCCGAGGTCGGGCTGCACCATCACCAGCGCGACCGGCGCCATGATGATCATCAGCGGCGGAAGGGTGTATAGGAACTTCTCGGCCCGCTCGCGCGTCAGCCCGTGATAGTAGCGCGCCAGCACCAGGATCACGGCGACCTTGGCGATCTCCGACGGCTGGATCTGGATCGGCCCCAGAACCAGCCAGCGCTGCGCCCCCATGCCGATCTTGCCGATCACGTCGACGGCGACCAGCAGCAGCATCGAGACAACGTAGATCGGCCAGGCGAGCGCCAGCCAGACCTTGGGATTGATCAACGCCACGACCAGGCAGAGGCCAAGCGCCACGCCGTAGCGGATGGCGTGCTTGGCCGCCCACGGATCGAAGCGGCCTCCGGCGGCGGAATATAGGGCGACCACGCCGACCGCGGCGATCGCCGTCAGCACCAGGATCAGCCCCCAGTTGATGCGCCAGATCTTCTCGCCGAAGCTGACCGGCGCCGGAGTCGACAGGCTGAGCGATGGCACGCTCATCGCGACGCCATCTTCTTGAAGCGATCGGTGTGGCGCGACGGATCGCGCTTCATGGTCTCGAGCAGGACGTCACGGCCGATCGGGCCGGCGGTGGCGCCGCCCGCCATGCCGTGCTCCACGATCACCGAGCAGGCATAGCGCGGATTGTCGACCGGGCCGAAGCAGACGAACAGCGCATGGTGGCGCAGGTGCCACGGCAGCGACGCCTGGGTGATGCCCATCGCGCGCTCGTGCTCGGTGATGCGCTTGACCTGCGCCGTGCCGGTCTTGCCTGCGAAGCGGTATTGCGGCTCGATCAGCTTGCCCTGGGCATCGATGCGCAACTGGTTGGCCGTGCCGCCGCCGGAATTCACCACGTCGGTCATGCCTTGGCGCACGATGTTCAGGAACAGCGGATTGAAGCGCAGCGAGGGCGCGACCGGCTTCTCGCGCGGCGGCGGCGGCGCCAGCTCCTCGCGCGGCGTCGCCTTGGCCAGCAGCAGATTTGGTTGCACCTCGTAGCCGCCGTTGGCGACGCGCGCCGTCATGATGGCGAGCTGCAAGGGCGTCGCGGTCATGTAGCCCTGGCCGATGCCGAGGTTGAAGCTGTCGCCCTGCTGCCAGGGAATATTGTACTTGTCCTGCTTCCAGCCGCGCGACGGCTGATTGCCGGGCGATTCACCCGGGAGGCCGAGCTCGCTCACCTTGCCGAAGCCCAGCTTGGCGGCGACCTCGTCGATCTTGTCGACGCCGGCACGCCGCGCAGCCTCGTAGAAGAAGCAGTCGCACGAATTGGTGATCGCCCCCTGCACGTTGAGGCCACCGTGGCCGCCCGCCAGCCAGCAATGGAACTTGATGTCGCCCAGCGTCAGGTAGCCCGGACAGGGCAGGACCGTGCCGGGATCGATCGCCTTGGACTCGAGCGCCGCCAGCGCGGTGCAGATCTTGTAGGTCGAGCCCGGCGGATAGACGCCCTGGATCGCCTTGTTGTTGAGCGGCCGCTCGGGACTGTCGAGCAGTTCGCGCCATTCGCTCTGGGTGATCCCGCGGGCGAACATGTTGGGATCGAAGCCCGGCGTCGATGCCATGACGATGACGTCACCAGTGACCACGTCCAGCACCACCACCGAGCCGCTGTGATGCTCGGCCAACCGGTCGGCGGCGAGGCGCTGCAGGTCGAGATCGATGGTGAGCAGCGCGTTGACGCCGGGCTGGCCCTCGGTGCGGTCGAGCTCGCGCACCACGCGGCCGACCGCATTGACCTCGACCTGAACGGCACCGGCTTTGCCGCGCAGGTCGTCCTCCAGCGCACGCTCCATGCCCTTCTTGCCGAAACGCATGGTGGGCAGCGACAGCAGCGGGTCGTCGCGCCCGTTCAGGTCCTCGTCCGAGACCCTGCCCGTGTAGCCAATAATGTGGCTCATTAGAGCGCCTTCGGGATAGTCGCGCGTCTGGCCGAGGTCGATGAACATGCCGGGCAGGTCCGGCGCGTTGAACTCCAGCCGCGCCACCTCCTCCCAGCCGAGATTCTCGCGGACCAACACAGGCTGGGCATTGCGGCTGCGCCGCAGGTCGCGCAGCAGCCGCTGCTTCTCGGCGTCGCCCAGGTTCAGGATCTGGTCGAGCCGGTCGACCAGGATCTCCGCACCGCGGCCGCGGTCGGAGGTCGCCATGGCGCGGAAGTTGTTTCGGTTGATCGCCAGCGGTTGGCCGGTGCGGTCGAAGATCAGGCCGCGCGGCGGCGGCAGCAGGCGCAGGCTGACCCGGTTCTCCTCGGCCAGCGTCGCGAAGCGGTTGGTCTCCAGCACCTGCAGCTGGTAGAGTCGGCCGACCAGCGCCGACATCAGGGCCGCCTGCGCACCGCCCAGCACCAGGGCGCGGCGCATGAACAGGCTCGAGCGCTCGTTGTCGCCCTTGCGATAGCGCATCATAACGTGGTCTCGCCGGGCGTCGCCGTGCCGCGCGAAGCCTCGGGCACATTGAGCGGATCGCGCGGCCGCACCCGCGCCAGCAGCGGCGCGATCAGCGGGTATGCCACGACCACCACGACATACTGCGCCAGCGCGGGGCCGGCATCGATGTCTGTCCAGGTCCAGATCGTGGTGAAGAACCACACCAGGAAGACATAGCCGAAGCACAGCAGGCAGAAGCCCAGCCACTGGAAGATGAACGGCACGCCGACGAGATAGCGCCGATTGGCGACGACCGCGGCCCGGATCAGCACGAAGCCCAGCGCGCTCACCCCGACCGGCGCGCCGGGTCCGCCGAGCAGCAAGTCGAGCAGCACGCCCATCGCGAGCAGCAACGGTCCGGGCAGCCGCTCGGGCGTCGCCAGGCTGAACTGGAAGACCGCGAGCGCGGGCAGGAGCGGCAGCGAATCGGCGATGTAGGGCACGCGCAGCGGCGCCAGAGTCATCAGCACGAAGAACAGCAGGATGGTGCCCGGCAGCAGCAGCCGGCCCCAGCGATCGAGCATGGCGAGAACGCCGTCGGCGCGCATGTCAGCGGCCTTTCGACGTCGCAGCCGGACTCGAGGAACCGGTGCTGACCAGGCCGGTCACGCCGTAGTCGACGACGCGCACGAATTCCAGGCGCGAGAAGTCGGCGAACGGACGCACCTTGACGCTGCCGCTCTCGGTCTGCACGACTTCGCCGACCGGAATGCCGACCGGGAAGCTGCCGCCGTGGCCGGACGTCACGATGCGATCGCCGCGCTGCACGCCCTGCAGGGTCTGCGCCAGCGTGAGGCGCATCAGGGCGGAGTTGTCGCCCGCCAGGATCGCGCGCTCCCGCGTGCGCTCGACCTGCACCGGCAGGCGCGAGTTCACGTCCGTGACGAACAGCACGCGGGCGCTGTTGTCGCCCACCTCGGCGACTCGGCCGGCGAGGCCTTCGCCGGTCACGACCGCCTGCCCCGGCTCTACACCCGCCTTGCGACCGACGTTGAGCAGCGCGCCGCGCACATAAGCGCTGACGCTGTCACCGACGATGCGCGCGGTGATGAACGATGCCTCCGGTCCCTCGCGGAAGTTCGCGAGCTCGCGCAGGCGCGTGTTCTCGTTCTCGAGGCGGCGCGCCGCCGTCTGCCATGCCAGCAGCCGCGTATTCTCCTCGCGCAGCCGCGCATTCTCCTCGCGCAGGGTGGCGAATTCCTTCAAGTCGGCGATGGTGCGGTTGGCGACGGCGACGGGCCGGGCGATGGCTTCGAGCGCAGGGCTCGCGAGATCGAGCGCCAGCACGCGGGCGTTCTCGACCAGCACGGTATCGGCCTTGCCGATCAGCATGGCGGCGAAGGCGGCGACGACGAGGACGACGAGCGCGAATCGGTGCAGGACCAGGCGCACCTGGCCGGCAACCTCCTCGAAATCGTCCCGGATCGCCATGTCCGGCCCATTCTACCCCAACCGGGCGGTAGGTGGCGGTTTTAGTACATGGAGGACAGAACGCCGCGCAGCCGGTCGATATTCTCCACGGCATGGCCGGTGCCCAGGGCGACGCACAGCAGCGGGTCCTCGGCCACCGAGACCGGCAGCCCGGTCGCCTGGCGCAGGACGGTGTCCATGTTGCTCAGCATGGCGCCGCCACCTGTCAGCACGATGCCCTTGTCGACGATGTCGGCAGCGAGCTCGGGCGCGGTGTTCTCCAGCGCCACCTTGACCGCCTCGACGATGGCCGAAACCGGCTCCTGCAGGCTCTCGGCGATCTGCCGCTCGGTGATGACCAGTTCCTTGGGAACGCCGTTCATCAGGTCGCGGCCCTTTATTTCCATCGTGCGGCCCTCGCCGTCATCCGGCGGGCAGGCCGACGCGATGGTCTTCTTGATGCGCTCGGCCGAGCTTTCGCCGACCAGCAGGTTATGATTGCGGCGGATATAGCCGATGATGGCCTCGTCCATCTTGTCGCCGCCGACGCGCACCGAGCGCGGATAGACGATGCCGCCGAGTGACAGGATCGCCACCTCCGTGGTGCCGCCGCCGATATCGACCACCATCGAGCCGGTCGGCTCGGTGACCGGCAGGCCCGCGCCGATCGCCGCCGCCATCGGCTCCTCGATCAGCCACACCTTGCGCGCGCCGGCGCTCTCTGCCGATTCCTGGATGGCGCGGCGCTCGACGGCGGTCGAGCCCGAGGGCACGCAAACCACGATCTGCGGATGGGCGAACGAGCGGCGGTTGTGAACCTTGGAGATGAAGTGCTTGATCATCGCCTCGGCGACTTCGAAATCGGCGATGACGCCGTCGCGCAGTGGGCGGATCGCCTGGATGTTCCCGGGTGTGCGGCCCAGCATCATCTTGGCTTCCTCGCCGACCGCGAGGACCTGGCGCTTGCCGCTCTGGGTGGTGAGTGCGACCACCGACGGTTCGTTGAGGACGATGCCGCGGCCCTTCACATAGACCAGCGTGTTGGCGGTCCCGAGATCGATTCCCATGTCCGCCGAAAAGAGCCCGATCAAACGCGAGAGCATTCTCTTAAGTCTCTGTTATTTAGAGATAAATTGCCGGTGCCACGCCCTGCCCGAGGTGCCCGTGCGAAGAGTGCGGGCCGGTTTATCCCGGCATGCCGGGACCTGCAAGGCGATTCAGGGCGCAGGCATACGGCAATTAGGCCTTCGCGCGCCAAGGTGCCAAAAGCAGGGTGCCGGCGATCAATCCGCCATAGACGACGAGGCTCGTGCCGATCGCGCCGAACACGCCCTCAAGGCCAAGGGACAGGTGCTCGATCGCGAACCAGCCGCCGCCCGCAGCGATCGCGAGGCGCGAGAGGCTGGCAGCGACCGGCACGGCCATGAGACCGGCGCCCTGGCTCGCGAAGTTCAAGGTGAGGCCCAGACCAAACAGGCAATAGAACGGCGCGACACGAACGATACAGGCGATACTGGCGGCGATAACATCCGCCTGCGTGGCGAACAGGCGAGACCAGGTCTCGGGCATCGACGCAATCGTCCAGCCGATCACCCCAATGAGGACGAAGGCCGTCATTCCGGCGACCCAGGCGACCCGCACGGCGCGTCGCCAGTCATGGGCTCCCGCGGCGATCCCGACCAGGGTCGTGGCACCCGTGCCGATGCCGAACGCGAGCGGCGCCACCATGAACTCCAGCCGCATGCCGATGCTGTAGCCCGCGAGCGCCGCGGTACCGAACCGGCCGACCAGCCCGGTGACCAGCATCGCCGTCACGGTCGCAGTGACGGTCGTGACCGAGCCCATCGTCCCGACCCGCAGGATCTCGACGAACAGCCGCGGCTGCAGGCGCACGCCCTTGAGCTTCGGCAGGAAGCCCAGCCGCCCGCGCGCGATGGCATGGATCAGCAGCAGCGAAGCCATGGTGCCGGTGATCAGAGGCGCGATCGCCCCGCCGACCAGGCCGAGACCGGGCCAGTTGCCGATGCCGAGCGTCAGCACGCCCAGCAGCGGGATGTAGACCAAGGCCATCACCACGCCGACGCGGCTGGGCGTGGCCGCATTGCCCGCGCCGCGCAACAGCGCCGCGAGGAAGGGCTGGATCCACAGCAGGATCGCGCCGCTGAACCAGACTTGGCTGAAGGCGAGCGCCTGCTGCAGCACGTCCCCGGTTCCGCCCAGCCAGCCGAAGATGGCCGGCAACGCCGTCCAGGCGAACACGCCGAACAGCAATGACATCGCCGCCGCCAGCACCAGCGCGTGAAGCAACAGCGCCTTCGCATCCTCGGCCCGCCCGCCGCCCAGCGCCCGCGCGAGTGCCGACGCGACGCCACCGCCCATGCCGCCGTTGGCCATGTTCATCATCAGGGTGATGAAGGGGATCACCAACGCGATCGCCGCCAGCGCATCGATGCCGACCCGGGCCACGATCCAGGCCTCGGAGACCGCAACCAGAACCTGCACCGCCATGACCGCCGTCGTGGGACCGGCCAGCCTGAACAGGCTCCGCCCGATGGGCGCAGTGAGAAGAGGATGGGACAAGACGAGCTCCGGCAGCGGGAACGCACACAGCCGCCCCTCAACCGACGGGCGGCACGATCGAACGTGTGGTTATCGCTGGCGCATCGTCGGAAGATCCCTCACTCGAAGACGACGACTCCGCGCGCGACCTCGCCGGCCAGCATGCGCTTGAAGCCCTCGTTGATGTCCTGAAGTTTGTAGGTACGGCTGATCAGGCCGTCAATGTTCAGCTTCTTGTTCATGTAGTGATCGACCAGCACCGGGAAATCGATATTGGGCCGTACCGAGCCGTAGTACGTGCCGCTCACCATCTTCTCGGTGAACACCAGCTGGAACGGTGAGTATTGCGCCCTCACCGTCATCGCCGAGATGCCGACGGCGACCGAGTGGCCGCCCGGCGCCAAGGCGTTGAAGGCGAGCGCTTGCGTGGCCTCGACCGACACGGCATCGAAGGCGTAGTCGACGCCCAGGCCGGTGATCTCCTTCACCTTCTTGACCGGATCGTTGTCGGTCGCGGTGTTGATCGTGTGCGTGGCACCGAACGTCCTGGCCATCTCCAGCTTGTTGTCGCGGATGTCGGACGCGATGATGATGCGCGCGCCGGACAGCATTGCCCCCTGGATGGCATTGAGGCCGACGCCGCCGCAGCCGATCACCAGCACGGTCGAGCCAGCCTCGATCTTGGCATGGCGTGTCACCGCGCCGACGCCGGTCGCCACGCAGCAGCCGACCAGCGCCGCCTGCGGCCACGGCATGTCCTTGCGGATCGGCACGACCATCTCTTCCGGCACGACGACTTCCTCGGCGAAGGTGCCGATGCGCGCCATCTGGGCGATGCCCTGTCCCTTGTGCTTCAGCCGCATCGTGCCATCGAACATCGTGCCCTGCGGCACGGCGTTGCGACCGATGCACAGCACCGTCCGGCCGGTCGTGCAGTACCGGCAGCGCCCACAATGCGGGCGGAAGGAGAAGATCACGTGGTCGCCCGGCTTCACCGTGGTGACGCCGGGCCCGACCTCGGCGATCTCGCCCGCCGCCTCGTGGCCCGGCACGATCGGCATCGGCGAGGGCCAGTCGCCATTGATGATGTGCCAGTCACTCTGGCAGACGCCGGCGGCCTTCATCTTGACCCGCACCTCGCCCGCATTGGGCGGATCGAGCTCGCACTCGACCAGCTGCAACGGCTCGTTGGGCTTGAACAGAACGGCTGCCTTCATGGCGTTTCTCCCGGCTAACGCCGATCAGTCTTGCACACTCACGTGCGGCGGGCACGCGCCCGCCCCTTCCCTTTCGCGGTGCCTTTCACATTGCGCTCGACATTGCGAGCGGTGCGGTCGAGCAGCGCCGTCATCGCCGCCTGTGCTCCCTCGGCATCGCGCCGGCGGATGGCTTCGAGGACCGCGCGGTGCAGGGGCACCGACGGCCCCGGTGCCCCGCGATGGCGCGAGGCGATGCGCACGAAGGCGCCGAGCGCCGCCTCGGTCAGCGCGGCAAAGGCCCCCATGAAGTCGTTGCCGGTCGCCATCAGGATCGCCTTGTGGAAGCGCCGGTCGGGATCGGCGAAGGCGACGCGATTGTGCGCTGTACGCTCCATCTCGGCGAAGGCTTCCTCGATCGGGCCGAGGCTCTTCTTCGTGTGGCTGCGCGCCGCCATCGCCGCCGCGGCGGGCTCGACCACCGCACGCACGTGCAACAGGTCCGATACGAACTTCGGCTCCGCCCGCCCGTCGCGCAGCCGCCAGGCGAGAATGTCGGCGTCCAGCATGTTCCAGGCCTCGCGCGGCCGCGCCCGTGTGCCGCTGCGCTTGCGCGAGGCGATCAGGCCCTTGGCCGAGAGCAGCTTCAGCGCTTCCCGCACGACGGTGCGTGAGGCACGATAACGGCGACCGAGCGCGATCTCGCCAGGCATCAGTTCATCGGGCGTATAGCGGCCAGCGACGATCGCCGCGCCTATTTCGGCGGCGATGCGCTGGGCGCCGTCTAGGTGATGAGGAGTGCGAGGCGTTGACATGGACGATAAGTCGCCGGACGATATGTCAGACATAATAAAGAACCGGGCTTCTGGGAGGAAGCAGATGAGCACTCTTCGTCGTCGTACGGTCCTGGGCGGCGCGCTTGCCCCGTTCGCCATGGGGGCTGCCCCCGCCGTCCACGCCCAGAGCGGCGGCAAGCCCTACAACGGCACGACCATCAACTGCTCGTGCTTCCAGACCACCTACTACGAATACCTCAAGAACTACTTTCCGGAGTTCCAGGAGAAGACCGGCATCAGGGTGAACTTCACGATGCAGGCCTTCCCCGTCTACAACCAGCGCACCGATCTGGAGCTCTCGACCAAGGGCTCGGCCATCGACGCCTGCAACATCACCTTCATCTACTCGGGCCGCTGGATCGGCGCCGGCTGGTTCACGCCGCTCGATCCGTTCCTCAAGGACTCCAAGCACACGCCGGCCGACTGGGATCCAGACGACTTCGTGAGCGGTGCGCAGTCGCAGATGAAGAACGCCAAGGGCGAGACCTTCGCCTTCACCCACGAGGCCGGCGCCATGCTGAACATCGCCTCGCGCTACGACCTGATCGAGAAGGCCGGGCTCAAGATGCCCGAGACCTTCGACGACCTGATCAAGGTGTGCGACGCGGTGGACGGCAAGGACAACGTCAAGGCGTTCGTCGCCGACAAGCTGCACCACTGGAACTGGATCCCCTACCTGATGGGCAACGGCGGCAATGTCTTCAAGGACCCGCCGGCGAATCTCACGCCGACCTTCGCCTCGCCCGAGGGCATCGCCTCGGCCGACTGGTACGCCAACCTCCTGATGAAGTACGGGCCGGACGGCCAGCTCTCCTACTCCGACGACCAGGCGATGCGCGCGCAGATGTCCGGCCGCGCCAACATGCGCACCCAGGCGATCACCTGGGGCGTACCGTTGGTGAAGGATCCCGAGAGCAAGGTCGCCAAGACCACGCGTTTCGGGCTGATGCCGGCGGGGCCGAAGGGCAACTTCCCCGGCTCGAACAGCCACGGTCTGGGCATCCCCGCGGGCTCCAGGAAGAAGGAAGCCGCCTGGGAGTTCATCAAGTGGGCACTGTCGAAGGAGATGATCGCGCGGATCGTCGACAAGCACGGCTATCCCAGCGTCTGTCGCACCTCGGTGATCAAGTCGCCGAAGTTCAAGGAAGTCATGACTTTGAACGGACAGGATCTTGCGGCGATGTACCTCGAGGTGCTGCAGCTCGGCGGTCAGACGGGCTACATGAAGTACCGGACGGTGCCGGTGTATCCGCAGGTCGGCGACAAGATCAACCGCGCGATCGACAAGATCGCCACCAAGCAGCAGGCCGCGCCCGAGGCGATGAAGCAGGCGCAGGCCGAAGCCATCCAGGATCTCAAGAAGGCCGGATTCAAGGTCGATGGTTAGAGCTCATATTCCTCCCCCCCCCTGGGGGAGAGGCTAGGTGAGGGGTGCTACCGACGTGCGTAGGCCTCTCACCCAACCTCTCCCCCTAGCGGGAGAGAGGAGAAGAAACCGGTTCTTCATCTTATGCGTCGCGCCGTCGCTTGCGGTTCTGGCGATCATCACGCTGTTGCCGGCGCTGTACCTGCTGGCCACCAGCTTCACGCCGCTCAACCTGACGCGACCGGAGACGGCCTGGGACTTCTCCGACCCGCTCATCAGCTATCGCCAACTCCTGACCGACGATCGTCTCGGCAACTCGATCTGGGTGCAGGTCAAGCTGTCGTTCTGGACAGTGACCTTGCAGCTCCTGATCGGAGTCGCGCTGGCGCTTCTGCTCAACGTCAAGACTCGGCTCCTGGAGGCATTGCGCACGGTCTACCTGATCCCGATGGTGCTGCCGCCGATCGTGGTCGCGATCATCTGGAAGGTGATCTACACGCCCGACATCAGCCCGATGCACGGCATCTTCCGCTCGCTGGGCTGGACCGTGCCGGCTCTGATCACCGACCCGCACTGGGCGCTGACCTCGATCATCATCGCCGATACCTGGGAATGGTTCCCCTTCACCATGCTGATGGTGCTGGCGGCGCTGCAGATGCTGCCGCAGGAACTGCTCGACGCCGCCAAGGTCGACGGCGCCTCGCCGTGGCAGCTCACGCGCCACGTCACCCTGCCCTTCATCCAGGGCGTGCTGCTGGTGGCGGGGCTGTTCCGATCAATCGATTCGATCAAGGCCTTCCCGCTGATCTACATCCTGACCGACGGCGGGCCGGGCAGCCTGACCGAAGTCACCAACTACTATTCGTTCCTGCAGGCCTTCAACTTCTCCTATCTCGGCTTCTCCAGCGCCATCACCGTGGTGCTGCTGGCTGCGACCATCGTGCTGAGCTGGGTGATCATCCGCGCCGTGGGCTGGGGTGTGCGTGTCGACTAGGCGCACAGATCGTTGGCTGATGCAGGGGCTGGCCATCGTGCTGGCGATCCTGGCGCTGTCGCCGTTCCTGTGGCTGCTGGTCATGTCGTTCAAGACCAACGCCGAGATCTTCCACTGGCCGCCGCGGCTCTTGTTCCCGGCAACGCTCGACAACTACGCTGCCCTGTGGACCAGCGAGTTCCGGACCTCCTTCGCGAACAGCCTGGTGGTGAGCGTGAGTTCGACCGTCGTCTCGCTGGTGATCGGCGTGCCCGCCGCCTACGCCCTGTCGCGCTGGACGACGCGCAGCGGCAACACCATCACGCTGTGGATCCTGGCGAGCCGCATGGCGCCACCGATCGCCTTCACCATTCCGTACTTCCTTGCCTATCGCTATCTCGAACTGCTCGACACGCTCAGCGGCCTGATCCTGATCTATCTCACCTTCAACCTGTCGCTGGTGATCTGGATGATGCGGCCGTTCTACGACCAGCTCCCACGCTCGCTCGAGGAGGCCGCGTGGATCGACGGCGCGACCATGTGGCAAGGTTTCACCAGGATCATCCTGCCGCTCTCCGGGCCCGGACTCGCCGCGACCGCGATCCTCTGCTTCCTGTTCGCCTGGAACGACTTCTTCTTTGCCCTGATCCTGACCCGCACCGACGCCACGACTGCGCCGGTCGCGGTGGTGAATTTCATGAACTACGAAGGCTGGGAATGGGGCCGAATCGCCGCCGGCGGCACCATGATCATGCTGCCGGTGCTTGTCTTCTCCTTCGTCGTGCGGCGATATCTCGTCTCCGGATTGACCGGGGGAGCGATCAAGGGATGACCGGCGTGCTTCTGATCACGGGCGGCGCGAGCGGCATCGGCGCAGAGACGGCGCGGCGGGCGGCCAAGCGCGGCTACAAGGTGGCGATCAACTACCGCACGCGCGACGCCCAGGCGATGGGCCTCGCCGCCGATATCGCTGCCCAGGACGGCGAGGCGATCGCGCTGCCGGGCGACATGGCGAGCGAGGCCGAGATCGTGCGGCTGTTCGACGAGACCGAGCGCGTCTTCGGAAAGATCACGCATCTGGTCAACAGCGCCGGCATCGGCGGCGGCGGTGTGCGGGTCCGGGACTTCGACGCCCAAGCCCTGCAACAGCTGTTCACCGTCAACGTCGTGGGCCTGATGCTGTGCTGTCGCGAGGCGGTCCGGCGGATGTCGACCAAGCGTGGCGGCAAGGGCGGCGCGATCGTCAACATCTCATCGATGGCCGGCACGATCGGCGGCCGGCCCGGCGCCTCGCACTACGCCGCGAGCAAGGCCGCGGTCGATTCCTTCACCATGGGCTTCGCCAAGGACGTCGCGGCCGAGGGCGTACGCGTCAATTCCCTGCGGCCTGGCATGGTGCTGACCGAGATGACCGAGCAGCGCCTGAAGGACGACGACTTCCGCGCCGGCATCGAGGCGACCATCGCCATGGGCCGCGTCGGCCGCGCCGACGAAATCGCCAATGCGGCTCTGTGGCTCCTGTCGGACGAGGCCTCCTTCATCTCCGGCGCCTGCCTCGACGCCTCCGGCGGCGGCTTCGTGTTCGGTAAGAGGTAGGCCAAAAGAAAAGAGGCGCCGGACTACGACGCCTCTATCCAACAATCGTGTGTGACGCGCTTAATTCCGCGTCTTGTCGACCAGCGCCTTTTCCTTGATCCAGGGCATCATGGCGCGGAGCTTGGCGCCGATCTCCTCGATCGGGTGCTCGGACATCTTCTTGCGCATGGCCTTGAACGAGGCCTGGTTGACCTTGTTCTCGAGCATCCAGTCGCGCGCGAAGCGGCCCGACTGGATGTCGGCCAGCACGCGCTTCATCTCGGCCTTGGTCTCGTCGGTGACGATGCGCGGGCCCGAGCGGTACTCGCCGTACTCGGCGGTGTTGGAGATCGAGTAGTTCATGTTCGCGATGCCGCCCTCGTAGATGAGGTCGACGATCAGCTTCACCTCGTGCAGGCACTCGAAGTACGCCATCTCCGGCGCGTAGCCCGCCTCGACCAGCGTCTCGTAGCCGGCCTTGATCAGCTCGACCAGGCCGCCGCACAGCACCACCTGCTCGCCGAACAGGTCGGTCTCGCACTCTTCCTTGAAGGTCGTCTCGATCGTGCCGGCGCGGCCCCCGCCGATCGCCGAAGAATAGGAGAGGCCGATCTCCAAAGCGTTGCCGGACGAATTCTGCGCCACCGCCACCAGGCAGGGCACGCCGCCGCCGCGCAGGTATTCCGAGCGCACGGTGTGGCCGGGGCCCTTGGGCGCGATCATGAACACGTCGATGTCCTGGCGCGGCGTGATCAGGTTGAAGTGGACGTTGAGGCCGTGGGCGAAGGCGAGCGCGGAGCCCGGGCGCATGTTGGGGCCGAGATCGGCGTTGTAGATGTCGCTCTGCAGCTCGTCCGGGGTCAGCACCATGACGATGTCGGCCCACTTGGCACCGTCGGCCGGGCTCATCACAGTGAAGCCCGCACCCTCGGCCTTCTTGATCGTGGCCGAGCCGGGCTTGAGCGCGATGCGCACGTCCTTCACGCCCGAATCGCGCAGATTCATGGCATGGGCATGGCCCTGGCTGCCGTAGCCGACGACAAGGACCTTCTTGCCCTTGATCAGGTTCACGTCGGCATCCCGATCGTAATAGACACGCATTTTCCTGCTCCCTCTCGAATGACGCCGCTTTACCGGGCCGACAGGGCGAGGCGCAAGCCAAGAAGCGCCAGCGCGCCGCCCATCGTCCGGTCGAGCCAGAACTTGGCCCGGCGGTAAAAGGCCCGCGCTTTGCCGCCCGAGAACGTCAAGGCGAGCAGCGCGAACCAGGTGAACTCGTCGAAGGCCACGAGGCTCAGTACGGCGGCCTGCATCCAGCCCGGCATATGCCGTGGCAGGACCGACAGGAAGATGCTGCCGAAGAAGACCATGATCTTGGGATTGCTGAGCTGCAGTAGCAGGGCGCGGACGAAGATCTGCTTGTCGCTGCCGCGGACCATCGCGATCTCCGGCAACGGTTCGCGCGCGTGGCGCCACATCATCACAGCGAGATAGATAAGGAACAGCCCGCCCGCGACCTGGAACACGCGGTAAAGCCACGCGAACTGCGCGAACAGCGCCTGCAGGCCGTACAGTGCGGCAGCCGCCCAGGCGACCGCGCCCAGCATCATGGCGAAGGCCGCGACCAGCCCGCCGCGCCGGCCGGCCACGGCCGAGGTCTGCACCACCAGGACGGTGGAGGGTCCGGGACTGGCGACGGCCAGCAGATGGACGACGGCCAGCCCCAACAGGGCGACGAGGTCGGACACTAGAGCGCCTCGCCGCCGCGGGTCATGGCGACGATGCCGGTGCGGCCGACATCGACCAGGCCGAGCGCGCCCATCAGGTTGATGAAAGTGTCGACCTTGTCGGTGTTGCCCGTGACCTCGAATACGAACGAATCGTTCTTGGCGTCAATCACCTTGGCGCGGAACACGTCGGCGAGCCGCAGCGCCTCGACGCGCTTCTCGCCCGTGCCCTTGACCTTGATCAGCGCCAGCTCGCGCTCGATGTGCGGCCCCTCCATCGTCAGGTCGTGCACGCGGTGGACCGGCACCAGCCGGTCGAGCTGCGCCTTGATCTGCTCGATCACCATCGGCGTGCCGGCGGTGACGATGGTGATGCGCGACAGGTTCTCGGCCGCGTTGACCTCGGCCACCGTCAGGCTCTCGATGTTGTAGCCGCGGCCCGAAAACAGCCCGACCACGCGGGCGAGGATGCCCGGCTCGTTGTCGACCAGCACGGAGATGGTGTGGCTCGACGTCAGCTCGCGATTGCTCACACCAGCACCATGCCTTCTTCGGACACGGGCTTGGCGGCGCGGTCGTCCGGGCCCAGCAGCATGTCGTAATGGGCCGCGCCCGACGGAATCATCGGGAAGCAGTTCTCCGCCCTGTCGACACCGATGTCGACGATGACGGGCTTCTTGATGCGGATCATCTCCTCGATCACGCCGTCGAGCTCGCTCGGCTTGTCGGTGCGCAGGCCGACCGCGCCGAACGCCTCGGCGAGGCGCACGAAGTCGGGCAGCGATTCCATGTAGCTCTCGGAATAGCGGCCGCCATGCAGCAGCTCCTGCCACTGCCGCACCATGCCCATGTACTGGTTGTTGAGGATGAAGATCTTCACCGGCAGCCGGTACTGCGCCACCGTCGAGAGCTCCTGGATGTTCATCATGATCGAGGCTTCGCCCGCCACGTCGATCACCAGCGCATCCGGGTGCGCGATCTGCACGCCCATCGCCGCCGGGAAGCCGTAGCCCATCGTGCCGAGACCGCCGGATGTCATCCAGTGGTTGGGCTTCTCGAACTTCAGGAACTGCGCCGCCCACATCTGGTGCTGGCCCACCTCGGTGGTGATGTAGTGCTCGCGGTCCTTGATGTGATGGTACAGCCGCTCGAGCGCGTATTGCGGCTTGATGATCTCGCTGCCCTGCTTGTAGGCGAGGCACTTGCGCTGCCGCCAGCCGTCGATCTGCGCCCACCAGGCCTTCTGGGCCTTGAGGTCTATTTTGGGCTGCCGTTTTTGCCAGATGTCGACCAGGCCCTTCAGGGCGCGCCGCGCATCGCCGACGATCGGCAGGTCGACGCGCACGTTCTTGTTGATCGACGACGGGTCGATGTCGATGTGGATCTTGGTCGACTTGGGCGAGAATTCAGCGATCTTGCCGGTGATACGGTCGTCGAAGCGCGCGCCGATATTGATCAGCAGGTCGCAGTGGTACATGGCGAGGTTCGCCTCGTACGTCCCGTGCATGCCGAGCATGCCGAGGAACTGCGGATCCGACGCCGGGAACGAGCCCAGGCCCATCAGGGTGTTGGTAATCGGGAAGCCGGTCATGCGCACGAACTGCGTCAGCAGCTGGCTCGCCTTCGGCCCCGCGTTGATCACGCCGCCGCCGGTGTAGAAGACCGGCCGCTTGGCCTTGGCCATCAGCTCCACCACCTGGTGCAGCTGGTTGCGGTCCGGCTTGGTGATCGGCTTGTAGCTCTTGTGCTCGACCGGCTTCTGCGGCGCCGAGTACTCGTGCTTGTTCATCAGCACGTCCTTCGGCAGGTCGATCACGACCGGTCCCGGGCGGCCCGAGCGCGCCACGTAGAACGCCTCGTGGACGGTGCGCGCCAGCTTGTCGACCGACTTCACGAGATAGTTGTGCTTGGTGCAGGGACGCGTGATGCCCGTGGTGTCGGCCTCCTGGAACGCGTCGTTGCCGATCAGATGGGTCGGCACCTGGCCGGTCAGGCAGACGATCGGGATCGAATCCATCAGCGCGTCGGTCAGGCCGGTCACGGCATTGGTCGCGCCGGGGCCCGAGGTCACCAGCACCACGCCGACCTTGCCGGTCGAGCGTGCATAGCCCTCGGCCGCATGCACGGCCGCCTGTTCGTGGCGGACGAGGATGTGGCGCAGCTGGTTCTGCTTGAAGATCGAATCGTAGATCGGAAGAACGGCACCGCCGGGATAGCCGAAGACGACCTCGACTTCCTCGTCGATCAGGGCTTTCACCAACAGATCGGCGCCGGTCGTGGCGGGCTCCTCGGGCTTCATGACGACGTTGCTCCTTCACTAGACAAATGCGCCGCAAACAGCGGGGTTTGCGGCGGCGCGGACCATAGGGGTCGAGGTCCGAAAAGTAAAGTTTCAGACCTCCATTTTGTCCAAAAATTTCTCAGTCGCAGGATTAGCCACTACATCTGGCGTGAGCTGATGACGGAACCACGTCATCTGGCGTTTGGCGTATTGCCGCGTGTGGTCGATCGCGATCTGCCGTGCCTCAGCCAACGTAATCTCCCCGCGGAAATAGCGAAACAGCTCAGGGACGCCGTGCGCCTTCAGGCCCGGCCATCGGGGATCGGGCTGGCGATCGAACACCGCACGCACCTCGTCGAGCACGCCCTGTTCGAGCATGGCATCGAACCGCGTCTCGATGCGCTGTCGCAGCCAGGCGCGATCCGGCGCGAGCAGGACAGTCTTGAATCGGTACGGCGCGGGCTCGGACTCCTGCTTCTGCCAGTCGCTGAGCGGCCGGCCGGTCGACTGCACCACCTCCCATGCCCGCACATGGCGCTGCCGGTCGCCCGGCTTCAGCCGCGCCACGATCTCGGGATCGCGCCCCGCGAGGCGCGCACGGAAGGCGGTCGCGCCCATCGCCTCCCAGTCGGCATTTGCCTGGTCGCGCACCTCGGAACCAATAGCCGGAATTGCGGAAATTCCCTGCATCAGGGTCCGGAGATACAGGCCCGAGCCGCCGCACAGGATCGGCACGCGATCTTCTGCAATTTCGGCCAATGCCAGATCACGCCAGCGCGCTGCGGAGAGGGTCTCGTTCAAGGGCAGCACGCCGTAGAGGCGATGCGGCACGCGGGCCCGTTCCTCGGCCGTGGGCTGCGCCGTCAGGATCGGAAAGGCATCGTAGGTTTGCATGGCGTCGGCATTGATCACCGTGCCGCCGCGCTGCTCGGCGAGCGCGAGCGCCAGCGCCGACTTGCCCGACGCGGTCGGCCCGGTGACGACGAGGACATGCTTGGCCATGCGCGCGGCAGTTTGCTAGAGCCGAAGGGTGAAGAACACCCTCGTCCTGATCGGAGCGCTCGACGACGCGATCGTGCAGCGCGCGTCGGAGATCCTGTGGAGCAACCGCGGCGCGGTCGGCACACCCGATTGGCTGGCACCCGGCACGGCATGCCAGATTCCGTTCGAGGGCCCTGCGAAGGCGATGTCCCTGCCCGGCGTCGATGCCGTCGTGCTGCCCAGCGCCAACCGGCGTAAGCGGCTGCTGGTCGCCGACATGGAATCGACCGTGATCGAGAACGAGATGCTCGACGAGCTGGCCGACTTCCTTGGCCTGCGCGAGAAGATCGCCGGCATCACAGCGCGAGCCATGAACGGCGAGCTCGACTTCGCTGCAGCACTCAACGAACGGGTCGCGCTGCTGAAGGGCCTGCCGGTCGGCAAGCTCGACGTTGCGGCGAAGCGCATCCGCTATACGCCGGGCGGCGCCACGCTGGTGGCCACGATGAAGAAGCACGGTGCCACTTGCGCGCTGGTCTCGGGCGGCTTCACCTACTTCACGGCGATGGTGCGCAAGGCGCTGGGCTTCGATGCGGATTCCGCCAATACGCTGAAGCATGACGGCAGAACCTTGGCCGGCACGGTCGAGCTGCCAATCCTCGGCAAGGAGGCCAAGCTCGCCACGCTGGATCGCCTTTGCATCGAGCGCGGCCTGCAGATCGGCGAGGCGCTGACGGTCGGCGACGGCGCCAACGACCTGCCGATGCTCAAGGCCGCAGGCCTCGGCGTCGCCTTCCATGCCAAGCCGGTGGTTGCGGCAGAAGTGTCCGCCCGCATCGACCATGGCGATCTCACCGCCCTGCTCTATCTCCAGGGCTACCGTAAGAGCGAATTCGTCGAGCGGCCTGATCCCTAAAGGTGTTGCCATGACCCAAGCCAGCCAGATCGTCCTCGCCAAGCGCCCGACCGGCGTCGTCACCGCCGACTGCTTCCGCGAGGAGACCGTCACCCTGCCGGCGCTGGCCGACGGCCAGCTGCTGGTGCGCGGCCGCTTCCTGTCACTCGACCCCTACATGCGGCCGCGCATGACCGAGATGCGCTCCTACACGCCGCCCTTCGCACTCGGCCAGCCCTTGACCGGCGGCTCGGTCGGCGAGGTGGTGGAATCGCGCAATCCGAAGTTCGCCAAGGGCGACATGGTGATGGGCATGCTCAACTGGGCGACCCACACCGTCCACGACGGCAAGGGCCTGCGCAAGATCGAGGCGACGGGCGTGCCATTGTCGGCCCATCTCGGCGTGCTCGGCATGCCGTCCTTCACCGCCTGGTACGGCATGACCCGGATCTGCAAGCCCAAGGCGGGCGAGACGGTGTTCGTCTCGGCCGCGACGGGCGCGGTCGGCCAGGTGGCGGGGCAGCTCGCCAAGCTCGCCGGCGCCAAGGTGGTGGGCTGCGCCGGCGACGAGGACAAGTGCGTCTGGGCAGTCCGCGAGGCGGGCTACGATGCCTGCTTCAACCACCGCACCGAGAAGGACTACGGCGCCGTGCTCGACAAGCTCTGCCCGCAAGGCATCGACGCCGACTTCGAGAATGTCGGCGGCAAGCTGTTTCACGCCGTGTTCGAGCGGATGACTAATTTCGGCCGCATCGCCTTCTGCGGCGCCATCTCGGAGTACCAGGACACCGTGCCGCTGGCCGGCCCGCCCAAGATGTTCGCCATCGTGCAGAAGCGCCTCACCATCCAAGGCTTCATCGTCAGCGATCATGTTGCCCTGATGCCCGACTTCGTCCGCGAGGTCGGCGGGCTGGTGCAGAGCGGCACGCTCAAGAGCCGCGAGACGGTGGTCGACGGCCTGTCGAAGGCCCCGCAGGCCTTCATGGGCCTGCTCAAGGGCAAGAACTTCGGCAAGCTGGTGGTGAAGCTGGGCTAGCCGGACGGGTTTTCGACCGTTTTCACCGTTTTTGCCGGACCTACTTCGTGAGCCGCAGCGCCGCGAAGCGCGGGTCGCCCTGGCGTTCGACAAACAGCAGGACCGAGCGCTTCTTCTGCGCCTGCAGCTTGGCTACGATTTCGGTGACCTCCTGCGGCGTGGTCACCGGCTTCTGGTCGACCTCGAGGATGACGTCGCCCGCCTGCAGCTGCTTGTCGGCGGCGGGGCTGTTGGGCTCGACCTTGGTGACGACCACCCCCTTGACGTTGTCGGAGAGGCCATACTTCTCGCGCAGCTGGTCGTTGACCTTCTGCAGGGTCAGACCGAGCTGCTCGATGGTCGAGGTTATCGCCTTGTCGGGCTCGGGCGCCGGCTTCTTCGAGGGCCCCTGGGCCGAGGCATTCTGCTTCTCCGGCTCCTCCTGCTCACCGATCCGGAGCTTCAGCGTCTGCTCCTTGCCGCCGCGCCACACCACCACGTCGACCGTGCTGCCGACACGGGCATTGGCGACGATACGCGGGAAGCGGCGCAGGTCGGGCACTTCCTGGCCGGCGAAGGTCAGGATGATGTCGTTGCGCTTGAGGCCCGCCTTGGCCGCCGGGCCGTCGGCGGTGACGTTGGCGACCAGCACGCCGCGCGCCTTGTCGAGGCTGAAGGAATCGGCGATGTCATCGGTCACGCTCTGGTAGCTGACGCCGATCCAGCCGCGGCGGATGCGACCGAACTCACGCAGCTGGTCCGCCGCCGACTTCACCAGATTGGACGGGATCGAGAAGGCGAGGCCGGCATTGGTGCCCGACGGCGAGTAGATCGCCGTGTTGACGCCGATCACCTCGCCGTCCGCATTGAACAGCGGACCGCCCGAGTTGCCCTTGTTGATGGCGGCGTCGGTCTGCAGGTAGTCGTCGAGCGAATCGCTCAGCGCACGGCCGCGTGCCGAGATGATACCGGCGGTCACCGAATGGCCGAGCCCGAACGGATTGCCGATCGCGATCACCCAGTCGCCGACCCGACTCTTGTCCGAATCGCCGAACTTGGCGGCCGGCAGCGGCTTGTGGTTGGGCGGCTCGACCTTCAGCACCGCGAGGTCGACGCGGCTGTCGGAGCCGATCAGCTTGGCCTTGAGCTGCGTGTCGTCGCGCAGGATGACGGTGATGTCCTCGGCGCCCTGGATCACGTGGTTGTTGGTGACGATGTAGCCGTCGCTATCGATGATGAAGCCCGAGCCGAGCGAGGTGCCGCGGCGGTTCTGCTGCTCACCGTTCTTGTGGTCGAAGAACTCCTTGAACAGCTCCTCGAACGGCGAGCCTGGCGGCAGCTGCGGCATGTCGCGCAGTTTGGGACCCTGCTGCGGCACGTTCTGCGTGGTCGTGATGTTGACCACCGTCGGAAGCAATTTGTCGACCAGATCGGCGAAGCTCTGCGGCGCCTCGCGCGCCGTAGCCGGGTTCGCCACTACCGTACCGAACGCCACCACCGTGGCGACCGCCACGGCCCGCACAACCCCAGAAAACCCCGAGAGAATCACGACTGACCTCCAACGGCGCTCAAGGCGTTCAAAATGAGGTCCGGCCGGCGCCGCGTGTTCGAGTTCCTGTCTACATGGCGGCGGAATGTGGCGCAAATAGAGAGGCCGTGATGTTGCTGTATATTTCAGCCTTTCCCGCACATTCCCGAAAATTCCCCGGATGCCGTGGCAGGTCTGCCACAGCACCCGGGGACGTGCGTCCGGTCGCCTACTTCTTGGCCGCGTCCGGACCCTGCTTGGGCGCCTCCGGAGGCTGCCCGCTCGGGTCGTTGAAGTAGCGGAAGAAGTCCGAATCGGGACTGAGGACCATGGTGCCGCCGGTTCCAAAGGCCTGCCGGTAGGCCTCCATGCGCCGCCAGAAGCCATAGAAATCCTTGTCCCGGCTGAAGGCGTCGGCGTAGATCTTGGTCGCCTGCCCATCGGCCTCGGCCATGGTGGTCTGGCCCTTCAGCCCGGCGTCGGCCTTGATGACGGCGACCTCGCGGTCGGCGGTCGAGGTGATGCGCTGCTTCTCCTCGTCGCCCTCGGCGCGCAGTTGCGCGGCTTCGCGCTCGCGGTCGGTCTTCATGCGATTGTAGACCGATTGCGAGTTGGCCTGCGGCAGGTCGGCACGCTTGATGCGCACGTCGACCACTTCGACGCCGAGGTCCTTGGTCTTGCCGTTCACGCGCCGGGTGATGTCGTCCATAAGGCTGGCGCGCTGCTCGGTCAGCACGGCATGCAACGGCACCGAGGAGAGCACGCCGCGGATCTCCGAGTTGATCAGCGAATCCAGCAGCCCGCGCAGGGTGGCCTCGCCGCCCGGCACGCGCTCGACGAACAGCCGCGGATTGGTGATGCGGAAGCGGGCATATGCGTCGACCACCAGGCGCTTCTGGTCGCCGGCGATGATCTCGAACTCGTCGGCCTCGTAATCGAGCAGGCGGCTGTCGATCCGCACCACGTCCTGGATCAGGGGGATCTTGGCGTAGAGACCCGGCTCGGTCTTCGGCTGCCCGACGATGGCGCCGAACTGGCGCACCAGCACCTGCTTGGTCGGGTCCACCGTGTAGAGGGTCTGCGTCAGCAGGAAGACGACGATGGCGACCAGCACCAGCGAGATGATCGAACGGTTGCTCATCGCGAACCTCCCGTCGACGGCGAGGGAGGGGGCGGCGGGGTGCGCGGCAGCGACACCCCGTTCGGGTTCTGGTTCGGCTTCAGCTCGGGCAGCGGCAGATAGGGCACCACGCCCGGCCCGCCCTGCTTGTCGACCATGACCTTGTTCACGCTGCGCAGCACGTCCTCGATCGTCTCGATATAGAGACGCTCGGTCGTGATGTCCCTGGCCTTGGCATATTGCTCGTAGACCTGGGTGAAGCGCTGCACGTCGCCCTTCGCCCGATTGACGGTCTGCGCCTTGTACGCCTCGGCCTTCTGGATGATCGCCTCGGCCTCGCCCTTGGCGCGCGGCACGACCTGGTTGCGATAGGTATTAGCCTCGTTGATCGCCTTCTCCTTGTCGGCGCGCGCAGCCTGCACATCGCGGAAGGCGCCGATCACCTCCTGCGGGGGGTCGACCCGCAGGAGCTGCACCTGGGCGATCTGCACCCCCGCGCCGTATTCGTCGAGCACCCGCTGCAGCAGGTCCTTGGTGTCCTGCTCGATGCGGGTGCGGCCCTCGGTCTGGGCATATTGCAGGTTCGACTGGCCGATCACCTCGCGCATTGCAGCCTCGGCGGTCGCGCGCACCGTCTCCTCGCCATTGCGCACGGCGAAGGCGTACTTGAACACGTCCTTGATCTGCCACAGCACCGCGAACTCGATGTCGACGATGTTCTCGTCGCCGGTCAGCATCAGGTACTCGGTCGAAGTCGCACGCGAACTCCCCCGGTAACGGTCGGTGGTCTTCGAGCCGATGACAGTACGCCGTTGGTCCTGCACGTTGACGACCACCACGCTGCCGATGGGACTGGGCAGGTTGTAGTGCAGGCCCGAGGCGACCGGGCCGCCATAGGGCTTGCCGAAGATCAGCTGGATCGCCTGCTGGTTGGGCTGCACCCGGAAGAAGCCGGTCAGCAGCCAGATCACGATTGCGGCCAGCACGATCAGCAGGATGCCCTTGAACGAGCCGAAGCCGCCCGGCATCAGATTGCGCAGGCGCTCCTGCCCCTTGCGAATGACGTCTTCCATGTCGGGGGGACGGCGATTGCCGAACGGGCCGCCGCCGCGATTGCCGCCTCCGCCGCCGCCCCACGGGCCGCCGCCTCCTCCGCCACCGCTACCGCCGCCGCCCCAGGGGCCGCCGCTGTTGTTGTTCCACGCCATCCGCACCTCGAGGCCGTCCTGGGGACCTTTGCTTTCGCGCCGGTCTGCATATATGTGACGGCAGCCATACCTTCAATCAAGCGGCGAGCGACATGGCGGAAATCACGGAATCGGCCGTGCGCGGCGTTCTCGAAACAGTGACCGACCCGGCAACCGGAAAGAACGTGGTCGCCCTCGGCATGGTGAGTGGAATCGCCACCCGCGGCGGACATGTTGCAGTGACTCTGGAGGTTGACCCGGCGCGCGGTCCGGCGCTCGAGCCGTTGCGCCAGGCGTGCGAACAGGCCGTGCGCGCCCTGCCAGGCGTGCTGTCCGCGACCGCCGTCATGACCGCCGAACGCCCCGCCCCGGCCTCTGCGCCGAGCAGGCCGCCGCCGCGCACTAGCCCCCGCACGGGCCACGGACCGGCCGCCCCCAATCGCATTGACGTGCCGGGCGTGAAGCACATCATCGCCGTCGCCTCGGGCAAGGGCGGCGTCGGCAAGTCGACCACCGCCGTGAACCTGGCGCTCGGCCTCGCCGCCAACGGCGTCGCCACCGGCCTGCTCGACGCCGATATCTATGGACCGTCGATGCCGCGCATGCTGGCGGTCAAGGAGAAGCCCGAATCGGCCGATGGAAAGATGCTGAAGCCGATCGAGCGCTACGGCCTGCGCACCATGTCGATCGGCTACATCGTCAACGAGGACACGCCGATGATCTGGCGCGGTCCGATGGTGTCGAGTGCGCTCGAGCAGATGCTGCGCGACGTGCAATGGGGCGAGCTGGACGTGCTGGTGGTCGACATGCCACCCGGCACTGGCGACGCCCAGCTCACGCTGGCGCAGCGCGTGGCGCTTGCCGGCGCCGTGATCGTGTCGACGCCGCAGGACATCGCGCTGGTCGATGCGCGCAAGGGCCTGAGCATGTTCCGCAAGGTGGCGGTGCCGGTGCTCGGCATCGTCGAGAACATGAGCTACTTCCTTTGCCCCAAGTGTGGCGAGCGCTCGGAGATCTTCGGTCATGGCGGTGCGCATGAGGAGGCCGACAAGCTCGGCGTCCCGTTCCTCGGCGAGGTGCCGCTGCATCTCGACATCCGGACCACGTCGGACAGCGGCCATCCCATCGTCGTCGCCATGCCCGACAGCCCGCATGCGCAGGTCTACAGGAACATTGCCGGCCGGGTGTGGAAGCAGCTCTCGGCGAACCAGCGCGGGGCTCGTCCGGCGCCGCGCATCGTGATGCGCTGACGCGAGAGTTCCGCTCCAGTCCGCAAGCGGACCGAAACGTCGATATCGCATCGTCGTTCGGATTCAATGACCGAGCGACAGAGCCGCCCGCCGACGACGGACGAACTGCTTCGGCTCGTCATCGAAAGCGCGCACGACTACGCCATCTTCTCCATGGACCCCGAAGGGCTCGTCACCAGCTGGAACAGCGGCGCCGAGCGCGTCATGGGCTGGCCGGCCGAGGAGATCATGGGCCGGAGCGCCGACGTCATCTTTCCTGCGGAAGACCGCGCCGCAGCGCATCAGGAGCGCGAGCAAGCCGCCGCGACGGGGCGTGCCGAGGACGAGCGGTGGCAGCAGCGCAAGGACGGGACGCGCTTCTGGGCCTCGGGGCTGTTGATGCAGCTCGAGGATCGGTCGCAAGGCTTCACGAAAATCCTGCGCGATCGCACCGAGCATCATCTGGCTGAAGAACGCGTGCGGCTCAGCGAGGAGCGCTTTCGCCTGCTCGCGACCAACATCCCGCAGCTCGTCTTCCGTGGGCTGAGCGATGGCAGCCGAACTTGGCCGAGCCCGCAATGGATCGACTTCACCGGCCTCGGCGCCGAAGCCAGCCTGGGCCTGGGCTGGCTCGACGCGATCCATCCCGACGATCGCGATGGGACGGTGGCGGCCTGGCACGCCGCGGCCTCGAGCGGCGAATACTACTTCGAGCATCGAGTCCGCCGCAGGGCCGACGGGCAGTTTCGCTGGCATCAAACCCGAGCGCGGGCAATCCATGAGCGCGACGGCCCGCCGATCGACTGGGTCGGCACCATGACGGACGTGCACGATCTGCGCGGCCTGCAGGAACGCCAGAAGGTCCTGATGGCAGAGTTGCAACACCGCACCCGCAACCTGCTCGCCATGACCCAGTCGATCGCGACCCAGACGCTGCGTCGTACGGCCTCTCTCCGTGATTTCGAGCGCGAGTTCGCGCGGCGGCTGGCCGCCCTCAGCCGGGTCCAGGGTCTTGTCACAGGAGTCGATTACCGCGAGGTCGACCTGCATGATCTGCTGACTGCCGAATTGCAGGCGCACGACGGCAAGCATCTCGATTCAGGCCGCGTCCGTCTCGCGGGGCCGGCCCTGCTCCTGCCGGCTGCCGCGGCGCAGGCGCTCGGGCTGGCGCTGCACGAGCTTGCGACGAACGCCGTGAAGTATGGCGCCCTCGCGCGCGACGACGGGCGCCTCACGGTCTCGTGGCGCATCGATTCGCGCGGTTCCGAACGCGTGGCCACAGTGTCCTGGAAGGAAAGCGGCGTGCCGCTATCCGGAGTTCCTGAGCGATCGGGCTATGGCCGCGAGCTGATCGAGCGCGCCTTACCCTACCAGCTGGGGGCCGAGACTCGCCTCGATTTCGAGCCCGATGGAGTCCGCTGCACCATGGCGGTGTCGCTGCAAGGTCCCACCGATGAATGAGGCGCTGAAGGACAAACGCATCCTGGCCGTCGAAGACGAGTACATGCTCGCGCAGGAGCTTGCCCGGTTCCTCGAGGAGCACGGCGCTACGGTTGTCGGACCGGTGGGAACGGTCAAGGCCGCGCTGGGCCTGGCGGATCGGGAGACGCTGGATGCCGCCGTTCTGGACGTCAACCTGCGCAACCAGCCGGTCTATCCCGTCGCCGAGAGGCTGATCGAGCGAGGCGTCCCGATCGTGTTCGTGACCGGCTATGACGAGCTGCTCATGCAGCGTCCCTATATCGGCTTGCCGCGCTGTCCCAAGCCGCTCGACAAGGAGGCGCTGCTGCGGGTGCTGGCGCGCGAGATCGCCGGGCGCGCCGGCGCGCGGTAGGTTAGCCGCGCTTTCGCCGGCGCGCGGCCTTCTTCGGCACCGCCTTGCCGACCATGCCATGCACGCCGATCATCGATCCGGCGACCAGCTCGAGGGCGAGGAAGCGGCGCTCCTCGACCCAGCCCGGCAGCTGCAGATGCAGCGCGAGGTCGCGGCGGAACCCGAACTGGTTGTAGTACTCCGGATCGCCGACCAGGATGATGCGGCTGTGGCCCTGCATGCGGGCCTGCGCCATGGCGTGCCACATCAGCGCCTTGCCGTAGCCCAGCCCGCGCAGCTCGGGCGCGATCGCGAGCGGCCCCAGCATCACCGCCGGCCACTTCTCGTTGATGAGCACCGGCCAGTTGCGGATCGACGCCACCAGCCGGCCCTTCTGGTCGAGGCAGACGAAGCACAGGTCCTTCAGCGCCGGCACGTCCTCGCGCAGGCGATATACCGTCTTGTGAAACCGGTCGGGTCCGAACGCCGCCGCCGTCATCTCCTCGATCGCTTCCGCATCGCGCGGCCGCTCGCGCAGCAGGCGAAGGAGTCCTGGGTTTTTCTGCATCAGTGAGTTATGACAGCAGCCAGCGACTCGCTCAACGCGCTAGCATGACGGGATGATCATCGAGGAAATCCGGGCCGCCGTTGCGGCCAAGTCCAGCGCCCTGGTGCGCCGATCGGCGGAAGACATGGCGGCGCTGATCCATCCCGATTTTCTTTACGTCACCGCCGGCGGCAAGACCCTCACCAGGGCGGACTACATCGATGTCGCCGTCAACGGCAGGGTCATCTACCACGCCCAGCAGGCGCGCGAGCTCGAGGTCCGGCTGTTCGGCACCACCGCCGTGGCCAGCATGCTGATCGACGACCACTACGCAATCGAAGGCCGCGAAGTCTCCGAGACGTTCTACGGGCTCTCCGTCTTCAGCTGGACCGACGGACGCTGGCTGTGGGCGGCCGGCCAGACGATGCTGCCCAAGCAGCCCTAGCCCGGCCCGGTGCGCTAATCTAAGGCGATGATCATCGAAGAGATCCGGGCCGTCCTGGCCGCCAAAGCAAGCGCCCTGGTGCGCCGCTCGGCGAACGACATGGCTGCGCTGATGCATCCGGACTTCGTGCACGTGACCGCGGGCGGCCGCACGCTCACCAAGGCCGACTACATCGACGTGTTCATCAACTCCGATCGCGTCGTGTACCACAGCCAGGAGGTGCGCGAGCTCGAGGTGCACCTGTTCGACGCCGTCGCGGTGGCGACCATGGCCGTCGACGACCGCTGCTCGATCGACGGCCGGGAGATCACCGAGACCTTCCGGGCGCTCTCCGTCTACACCTGGAAGGACGGACGCTGGCTGTGGGTCGCCGGTCAGACGGCCTTGCCGAGGCTGCCCTGATGCCCATGTCGGATTCGACGATCGTCGAGGAGATCCGGGCTGTGATGACCGCCAAGTCGAACGCCCTGGTCCGCCGGTCGGCGGCGGACATCACGGCGCTCCTCCACCCCGATTTTCTCGTCGTCACCGCCGGCGGGAAGCCCATCAGCCGGGCCGACTACATCGACGTCGCCATTACGGGCAGCCTGATCTATCACGGCCAGGAGGTGCGCCAGATCGAGGCTCGGCTGTTCGGCACCACCGCCGTAGCCACGCTGCTCCTGGACGACCACTTCACGCTCGATGGCCGGGAGATCATCGAAACCTATCACGCCCTTTTCATCTTCACCTTCACGGGCGGGCGCTGGCTGTGGGCCGGCGGCCAGGCGATGAAGCCGAGGGCCCCCGTGGTGGAGGCTCCCTAGACTAATCCAGCCCAAGCGCCGCCATCAGCTCGCGCCATTCGCGCGGATTGAGGCCACTCGATTTCTGGTCGACCTTCTCGCCGGCGATCATGCGCTTCACCGCCGCGAGACCCGTCTTGGACAGGTGAGCGCCGCCCATGCGGTACTCCATGAAGGCGTCGTGGCAGATCGGCGTCCAGCGCTTCAACGTGTCGATCATCACGTCGGCGTAGACGCGGATCTCGTACTGCGCATGGGCATCGGCGCGCAGCGACAGGAAGTGCATGAGATTGTGCAGGTTCGTCTTCCAGTACCATTGCGTATAGAAGGCGAGCGACAGATTCATACGGGCGAGCTCGCGCGCCAGGCCGGAGCGCTCGGGATCAAGCGGCTCCCCCGCCTCGCCCTCGTTCAGCATCTCCATGTAGTGCTCATACACCAGCTCGGCGTCCTTCTTGAGCAACGCGAAGACCCGGTCCGCCTCCTTGCCGGTGATCACCTCGGCTCGGCCCTGGCGGTTGCTCCTGCTCTGTGCCGCCAGATGCTCGGGCCGCGGCAGATAAAACTCGTTGTCGAGGATCGAGTAGCGCGCCGAGTATTCGTTCACGTTCGCGGTGCGATGGCGGATCCACTGGCGCGCGACGAAGATAGGCAGCTTCACGTGGTACTTGATCTCGCACATCTCGAACGGCGTCGTGTGGCGATGGCGCATCAGGTAGTTGATCAGGCCGCGATCCTCGCTGACCTTCTTGGTGCCGCGGCCGTAGGAGACTCGCGCAGCCTGCACCACCGCGGCGTCGTCGCCCATATAGTCGATCACGCGGACGAAGCCATGATCGAGCACCGGGATCGCCTGGAACAGGATCTCCTCGAGCGCCGGTGCGATCGGCCGCCGCGTGGCATGGGCGTCGCCGCGCGCCTGGTCGATCTCGGCCTGCTGGTCGGTGGAGAGGGGCATGTCGGTCTTCCGGTGTTGTTTGCCCGCACTCTAGCTTCCGGGACCGCCGCCAACCACAGGCCGACGATCCACAGCGCTCATTCGAGCCTGACGGTATAGGCCGGGCGGGAGGATGTCGGCGCCTGCTCCAGGCGGCCGTCGCGGGTCCGGACCTCGACTTCGAATTTCGTGCTGTCGGCCCGCCGCGCCAGGGCGCCGCGCAAGGGGATGCTGGCGCGCGCCTCGAGATGGGTCTGGCAGTTGGCGCAGCCCTCGACATGCCAGCGGCTCAGCACGCCCTCCGTGCCGACAAGTTGCTTCTTGCCGCCGACATGCGCGAACACCTGTATGAGGAACGAGCCGCGGATGCGCGCGCGGTTGATACCGCGGACGGTCACCATCCGGGTCGGCGCGGCCTCGACGGCAGCTTTGGTGGACTGCAGCGAGCCCGGCCCGTAGGTGTAGCCGAGCTGCTTCTCGATGTTGATGCAGTCGAGCGAGGTGCACGGCCGCTCCGTGCGGCCGACCTTCTTCCTGAACGGATCGAGCGGCGATTCGAGGGTCAGCCAGGCGTTCGGCGTCACGCCCGGCGTCGGTCCCTGGTTGTCGACCGAGTTCGTCCCGGGATAGTGCGGGATGATCTCCAGCCGGTCGGTCGCCTTGTGCTTCTTCTGCCACAGCCAGAACAGGCGATCGATGTAGCAGTGATGGAAGAAGAAGATCGGATCGAGACCGGCCGTGTCGTTCTCCCCCATGTCGCCGTTCGCGCCCTCGATCGGCGAGTAGTCGGCGTCGCCGATGTCGAAGCCGCCGACCGCCAGGTGGATGGCGTTGTGCGGGCTCTCGATCGGCGTGACCAGCGTGCCGGTGTCGTCCTTCCACTGCGCAGCCGACGTGGTGTTCGAGAAGACGGTGTAATTCGGGGCATCGAGGCACTGCCGGTACTTCACCGCCGTGTTGGTCGAGATCGTCTCGCCCTCCACCTCGATCGAGGAGCCGAGCCAGTTCACGATGTTCTGGTTCAGGAGCTTCACGTTCTCGTCGTAGTCGGGATACTGCGCGTTGTGCTTCTCGGTCGCCTCGACGTCTGCCGGTGTCCCGACCAGGCCCGACAGCGGATAGCGGACCGTCTCGTAGCCCTTGGGCTTGCTGTAATCGGCGACGGGATCCGAGGTGAGATGATCGACGATGTCGCGGCTGAGGACGAAGGACCGCAGCGGATTGGGGATGGTCTCGCCGTCGAGCGCGAAGGTCTCTTGCGTCAGCGCCCACGGAATGCCGTCCTGCAGCGACTCCTCGCTGGTCTCGTCCCAATAGGGCAGGGCCACGCCGGCGCAGCCGGGGACGCTGCGCAGCGCCTCCTCGAGTCGCATCAGGTACATGCGATGCCAGGTCGGGAACAGAACATTGCCGTGGTTGCAGTAGCCGCCCCAGTAGGACGGATTGCCCCAGCCGGCGCCGCGGAACGGCTCGCCATGATAGCCGCCGATCCTGAAGAACGAATTCGGGTCGTCCGCCGGCAGCTCCTTGATGCCCTTCCAGGCCCGCATGAGCGTCTCGAGCGGCTTCTTCCTGCCGTTCTCGTAGTCGTCCTGCAGCGCCGTGAGGGACCGCCGGACCCTCAGTGGAACTTTTTTGCTCACGCGCTCCCTCCCCCGCAACACCCCTGCGCCCTAGCGCGCCGGAACTCTGTTCCACTTGCCTGTCGATAGCCAAGCCGATTCCATTCAGCTTCGCGGGTCGCCTTCAAAAAGGCAGTCGGAACGCCTATATTGGTCGTGTCGGGAAACCGACTATGGCGATAAACGCCGCGTGGCATAAGCGTTTCGGACCCGGGGGCGGTACCCGGCGCCTCCACCATTCTTTCCCTCGCTTCGGCGCGGGACCGATGGGGGCGAAATAGGATCGACGAGCGTGGTAAAGGCGCGGTTTTTGCCCGGTATGGTTCCGCCGTGACGGGCCATTCACAAGTGCCAACGATAACGACGTTGCACTCGCTGCTGCCGCCTAAACAGCGGACGTAAGCGCGGTTTCGGGAGGGGCACCGGGCAACAGAAGCCCCTCCCACTTTCTCTCACATCTGCTCTTCTCTTTCGCGGCGCAGGCCACTATAGGCGGCGTTGACTCTCCTCCTTGGCAAGCCGAGACTTCGCACGGGCACCGACGATTCATGAACGACCGCTTTCACTACGACGCTCTTGTCGACGATGCGCTGCGCGGCGTCGTGCGTCGTGTGCTGCGCCAGGTCGCGGACAAGGGTCTGCCCGGCTCGCACCATTTCTACATCTCGTTCCGCAGCACCGATCCCGGCGTGCGCCTGCCCGACTATCTGCGCGCCAAGTATCCGGAAGAGATGACGATCGTGCTCCAGCACCAGTACTGGGACCTCATCATCGCCGAGGATTTCTTCGAGGTGACGGTGAGCTTCAACAAGCAGCAGGAGCGCATAAAGGTGCCGTTCGCTGCGCTGTCGGCGTTCGTCGATCCCTCGGTGCGCTTCGGCCTGCAATTCGACCGCAAGGAGAAGGCTGCGGCACCGGCCGAAAAGCCTGCCGCCACGCCGGCCTCCGCCACGCCCCTGCCGGCGCCGGAGAAGCGGCCCCCGCTCGGGTCGCCTGCCGGCGAGGTGAAGGCGGACGCCGAGGCCCAGCCCGCCGACGAGCCCGCCAAGCCCGACGATCCGGCCTCCAAGATCGTCAAGCTCGACAGCTTCCGGAAGAAATAGGCCGACACGCCGACACCTCACCCTGAGGACCCGCGTGGCGGCTCGACTGCGCGGAGCAATCTCCGCGGCTTGCTGGCGCGAGCACGATGCCTGCCGCCATCCGTCGAGACGGCGTGGAGTTTACCCCGAGGTATTCCGAGAGGCGCCTGCTCAGACGAGGTGACGACGTGAATCCGCGCTGGACGAACCGCCGGATTTGCGGTTTTAGGGCGGCTTCCTGCAGGAGAAGCCATGCCCGAGTTCCAGTTCCAGGAGATGTTCCCGCACGGCCACGACACGACGCCGTACCGCAAGCTTTCCTCCGATTTCGTCGGCACCGCCAGGTTCAACGGCCGCGACGTGCTCACCGTCGAGCCGGAGGCGTTGACGATGCTGACCGCCGCGGCGTTCCACGACATCTCCCACCTGCTGCGGCCGGGCCATCTCCAGCAACTGCGCAACATCCTCGACGACAGCGAGGCCTCCTCGAACGACAAGTACGTGGCGCTCGAGCTGCTGAAGAACGCCAACATCGCCGCCGGCGGCGTGCTGCCGATGTGCCAGGACACCGGCACCGCGATCGTGATGGGCAAGAAAGGCCAGGCGGTGTGGACCGGCGGCGGCGACGAGGAGGCGATCGCCAAAGGCGTGTTCAAGACCTACACCGAGACCAACCTGCGCTATTCGCAGGTCTCGCCGATAACGATGTTCAAGGAAGTGCAAACCGGCACCAACCTGCCGGCGCAGATCGACATCTATGCGACCGACGGTGATGCTTACAAATTCCTGTTCGTCGCCAAGGGCGGCGGCTCGGCCAACAAGAGCTATCTCTACCAGCAGACGCCGGCGGTGCTGAACGAGGCATCGCTGCTGAAGTTCCTCGACACCCAGATCCGCACGCTCGGCACGGCGGCCTGCCCGCCCTACCACCTGGCGATCGTGATCGGCGGCACCTCGGCCGAGATGAACCTCAAGACGGTGAAGCTCGCCTCGACCCGCTACCTCGACGACCTGCCGAGCGAGGGCAACAACAAGGGCGTCGCCATCCGCGACCGCGAGATGGAGCAGAAGGTGCTCGAGCTCACGCGGCAGATGGGGATTGGCGCGCAGTTCGGCGGCAAGTATTTCTGCCACGACGTGCGCGTGATCCGCATCGCCCGCCATGGCGCCTCGGTGCCGATCGGCCTGGGCGTCTCCTGCTCGGCCGATCGCCAGGCCGTCGGCAAGATCACGAAGGACGGCATCTTCCTCGAGCAACTCGAGACAAACCCGGCGCAGTTCCTGCCCGAGGTCGAGCCGCAGCAGCTCTCGGGCGAGGTCGTCTCGGTCAACCTCGACAAGGGTATGGCGCACACGCTCTCGGTATTGACCAAGTACCCGGTGAAGATGCGCGTGAACCTGACCGGCACCTTGATCGTGGCGCGCGATTCGGCGCACGCGAAGCTCAAGGAGCGGCTCGATGCCGGCCAGGGCCTGCCCGACTACTTCAAGCAGTTCCCGGTCTACTACGCCGGCCCCGCCAAGACGCCTGAAGGCATGCCGTCCGGCTCGTTCGGGCCGACCACCGCGGGCCGCATGGACAGCTACGTCGACCTGTTCCAGGCCAATGGCGGCTCGATGGTGATGCTGGCCAAGGGCAACCGCTCCAAGCAGGTCGTCGACGCCTGCAAGAAGCACAAGGGCTTTTACCTCGGCTCGATCGGCGGCCCCGCCGCCATCCTGGCCAAGAACTGCATCAAGAAGGTCGAGGTGCTGGAGTATCCCGAGCTCGGCATGGAAGCAATCTGGCGCATCCAGGTCGAGAACTTCCCAGCCTTCATCGTCACCGACGACAAGGGCAACGACTTCTTCAGCGAGCTGAAGATCTGAAAAGGGAAGGCCGGAAGGTTGCCCTCCCGGCCCGCATGCTGTCCCGCAGCTTCACCCGATTTCCCAGAAGGGTGAAGGCCGCTCCCTTTTTCCGTTGTCGATCAGCTGCGGCAGCCGTCCGGCCGGGCGCACCAGCGGTCGAGCCAGACATTGCCCTTGTCGGCGTTGATCACCTGCAGGAACTCGCCCTTGCAGCCGAGCACGCGAAACTGCACGTCCTGGGCCTTGCCGATCTCGTGGCCCAACAGGCCAGGCCGGCTGTAGATCCTGGTCGGGCTGTCGAGGTGCGTATCGACCGACAGCGAATCGGCCGGGATCCAGCCGGTCCGGCGCGGCGCCGTGTCGATTGCAGTATAGTCCGCGCCGCCGACAACAATGCGCGCCCAGCCGCCCTGGCTGCTGATCATGGTGACGGTCGCGGCGGCAAGATCCTGAACCATCTCGCGCGGCACGATCATGCCGACCACGGCACCCTCCGGCGTCGGCTCGGCGCGCACCGCCAGCGGCTCGCCGGCCGGCAGCAGGGCATAGGCCTGCGCCGCCTTGCACGAGCCGGCAAGGCCCGTGCTGGCATCGACCGAATCCTCGAGAACGGCAAACCCTGCAAGCACGGCAACCGTGCCAACGACGGCTCGCATCATGGTGAAGTCCTTCCCATTTGTGGCCGCCCAAGTCCCCACCCGGCAGCCGATTACCCACGGTCACTGTATCAATCGGGATATGTCGGAGTCGTGTCGTTGTTTGTATGTTTTGTAACAGATGGACCTGGTTATCCCCATGAATCTCGCGAAGCCCCATCTCGATATCGGCCTGTTCTCCAACTCGCGTGAGACACAACTCGCCTTCTGGCAGCAGACGGTCGGGCTGCCGTACGACCATATGGGCAAGGTGGGCGGCGGGGTGCAGCAGCACCGCCATCACATGAACGGGTCGATCCTGAAGATGAACCATGCCCGCGATCCCCTGCCGGCGATCGCCCCGTCCGGCATCATCGGGCTGCAGATCGCGCGCGACGGGCTGGCGGCACCGAAGCCGCTGGCCGATCCGGATGGGAACAAGGTGACGCTGGTGCCCAAGGGCTGGCAGGGCGTCGAGGGCATCGCCATTCTGCTGCGGGTCAACGATCCCGGCGCGCACGACCGCTTCTGGACGCACGCCATGCAGTACGAGCGCGTCGGCGACGGCCGCTACCGCTGCGGCGATTCCCTGGTCGTGATCGCCGAGCACGGCAAGGTCGAGCATCGCGGCAAGGAGTGGCGCGGACCGGGCTACCGCTACACGACGGTGCAGGTGTTCGACTGTGTTGCCGAAGTCGAGGGCATCCTCGCCCGCGGCGGCACGCCGGGTGGCGACGTGCGCGTGCTGGGCGAGACGGTGCGCTACGCCTTCGTGTGCGATCCCGACGGCAACCACATCGAGATCAGCCAGCGCGCGAGCCTGACGGGCGGACGGCTGTAGTCTTCCGCTGGACGCGCCACCCCGGTGGCGCCCCCAGCGGAACGTCCTATTTCCCGCCGGCGCGGGCTTCGAGGGCGGCCTTGAGGTCCTTTAGGCCGAGCTGGACCGGCTTGGGGGCCGTGCGGATGGCGCGGCGGGCGCGCTCCTCGGCGTCCTTGCGGGCCTGCTCAGCGGCCAAACGGGCTTCCTCGGCCTTGCGGGCCGCCTCGGCGGCCTTGGCGGCGGCGATCGCGGCGCGCTCGGCGCGGACGCGGTCACGCTCTTCCTGCACGGCGCGGCGGCGCTCGGCCTCGCGCTCTTCACGAATACGGGCGGCTTCGAGTCGCGCCTGCTGACGGGCGGCGAACTCGGGGTCGTTCGTCGGGTCTTTCTTCTTGGCCTTCTCGAGCAGTGCCTGCTTGGCCTTGGCCTGGGCTTCCAACCGGTCGGTGAAGGTGTCCTTGTTCTTCAAGCTTGTCCTCTGTTGCTCTCTGCTACGCCACTATTCGGCCGCGAGCGCGGCCTGCTTCTTGGCCCGCTTGCGATCCTCCGGATTGAGGAACCGCTTGCGCAGCCTAATCGACTTCGGTGTCACTTCGACGAGCTCGTCGTCGTCGATGTACGCGATCGCCTGCTCGAGGCTCATCCGGCGGGGCGGGGTCAGGCGGACGGCTTCGTCCTTGCCGGCCGCGCGGATGTTGGTGAGCTGTTTTCCCTTCAACACATTGACGTCGAGATCGTTCCCACGGCTGTGCTCACCGATCAGCATACCTTCATATACCGCGGTGCCCGGATCGATGAACATCGGGCCCCGTTCCTCAAGGTTCCATAGAGCATAGGCCACTGCGGTGCCTTCGGCATTCGCGATCAGCGCACCGTTTCGCCGGCCCGGGATCGTTCCGCGAAACGGACCATAGGAGTGGAAGAGCCGGTTCATGACACCGGTGCCGCGAGTATCGGTCAGAAACTCACCGTGATAGCCGATCAGGCCGCGCGACGGCGCATGGAATACCAGGCGGGTCTTGCCGGCGCCCGACGGCCGCATGTCCTGCAGCTCGCCCTTGCGCTGGCTGATCTGCTCGACCACCACGCCGGTATAGGCGTCGTCGACGTCGACCACGACCTCCTCGATCGGCTCCAGCCTCTGCCCGGTCTGCGGATCGGTCTGGAACAGCACTCTCGGACGACCGACCGCCAACTCGAAGCCCTCGCGGCGCATGGTCTCGATCAGCACGCCGAGTTGCAGTTCGCCGCGGCCGGCGACCTCGTAGGAATCGGTGTTCTCGGTGTCGCGCACGCGGATGGCGACATTGCCCTCGGCTTCGCGCATCAGGCGGGCACGGATCATGCGCGTCGTGACTTTGTCGCCCTCACGGCCGGCCAGCGGCGAATCGTTCACCATGAAGTTCATGGCCAGCGTCGGCGGGTCGACCGGCTGGGCCGGCAGCGCCGCCTCGACCGTGAGGTCGCCCAGCGTATCGGCCACCGTCGCGGTCTTGAAGCCGGCGATGGCGACGATGTCGCCCGCCTCCGCCTGCTCGATCGGCTGGCGCTCCAGGCCCCGGAAGGCGAGGAGCTTGGTGACCCGGGTCTCCTCGATCTTCTCGCCCTTGTTGTCGCCGTGGCCGCTCAGGGCCTTCAGCATGGTGTTGGGCTTGATGGTGCCCGACTGGATGCGGCCGGTCAGGATGCGGCCGAGGAACGGATCGGACTCGAGCGTCGTCACCAGCATCCGGAACTGCGGATCGGTGTCGATGGTGGGTGGCGGCACGTGGCGCAGGATCAGGTCGAACAGCGGCGCCATGTCCTTGTGCTCGACTTCGAGCGACTCCGCCGCCCAGCCCTGCTTGGCCGACGCGAACAGGGTCGGGAAGTCGAGCTGCTCGTCGTTGGCGTCCATTGCACCGAACAGGTCGAAGATCTCGTCGTGCACCTGGTGGGCCCGCGCGTCGGGCCGGTCGACCTTGTTGATCAGCACGATCGGCTTGAGGCCCAGGCGCAGCGCCTTGCCGAGCACGAACTTGGTCTGCGGCAGCGGACCTTCGGCGGCATCGACCAGCAGCACCACGCCGTCGACCATCGACAGGATGCGCTCGAC